>JACCDW010342671.1_pt1 | contig 34429 bp, 42 predicted proteins | sample 7449781 | NCBI WGS metagenome assembly JACCDW01 (sample SAMN15323449, study PRJNA562643) | freshwater metagenome | isolation source: river surface water | place: USA:Blue River Watershed | collected 2017-08-18
ATATCACCCCATCCGCCCGTAGCCCGAAATGGTTACGGGCTTTTTTACGTCCATACCCCATCCACCTATTCGTATATTCGTTTACCCACATATACACATAGACCCCCCTAACTGAATTTCATGTAACTCAACTGATTTGAACACGCCCAGACCGGGTCGGGTCCGCTTAAATACTGCGGTCAGGTTTTTGACCATAGAGCGCTATTTTGATATGAGTGTTAACACACTAATTGCGGACTCAACTGATTTTAATTTACTTAATATGATATTTATAGGAAAGGAATTCGATATGTTAAGACAGGATGCGTACATAAAGGCTTCAGAGGAATTTGGAGTTGCAGTTGGAATAGCAAGGGGAATAGAAGTATGGGATGCTCAATCACATAAACTTACAGACGATATGAGATGTAATGAGTTAATATATGGTACAATTGAGGATGGAACGTATCAAAAGGTTAGAAGAGAAGTATTAAGATTGGAGAAGGTAGCAAGAAGAGGAATTAAAGAATTAACTATATATAAGAAAGCAATTAAAGGTGATAGTAGAATTAACACAAAATCAGCAAAGGTACACTAAATCGGATAATCTATACTCCATATCTGCCAAAGAGGGATTAAAGCCCGTTACTATTCAGGTATTAGAAGAGGATTTAGATATCGAACCCTTATTACCTTTTGATATTAAAGGGGTTATTATTTATTTAAGAGATTACAATAGATACATAGCATCGGGTGAGTTAGTTGTAACCCTTGCGGACTCGATAGATTCCAACCCCCACTACACATACAAACAACACTCATCAGTAATGGGTGCCAAAATGGGAAAGACAATCCCTATCATACCAATAGATACTAAGAGGATATTAGATGAGATAGAGAAACAAAAGAGTAAGATATCCTTTTCAGGCGTTAAATCCGTAGAGTGGGAAATAGATGGAGAGAATCTATCTAATCTTATTAAGCAGATTATATGGACGTTATCTCCTACTTCACCCAAGCCATTGGATACTTATACGACATGGGATTTAAATCTATCCGGTGATTACTCCGTAGGTTCTTTAAAGATTGAACCATTAGATAAGGATGCTAAAGTAGATGAAACTAAATTAGCTTCAAATCTGAAAGCGATAAATGATAGATTAGCATCTCTTTCTTCCGACTTTAATACGATTAAGGATTTGTTTTACTTTGGAAAGATAAACGGAAGTTCTACAACCAAACATACTATTCTCGCTTCGGTTGATGATGCGGATGATTTGGCAATCCAAGTGATAACTAAGGAATCCCGTATAGAAGGAAAACAACCATTGGTAGCAAATCAACTTTCCGAAGCATCTGCTCAAAAACTGGCCGAAGTACAAACCCAAGTGGAAGCAGCACAAACAACACTTACGGAAAAGATAAACAAAACGGAAGATACCATCCGAACTGCTCAAGCGGGAGATACTCAAGCTCAAGCCCTATTAAAGAAGCAGATATTGGATGCACAAAACCAATCATCGGCTACAACTATAAACTTAATAAGAAAACTAAAAGAAAAAGGAATCACATTAGAGTAATAGTATATGATTAAACGATTTGGAGATATTGCCACTGTTCTAACCCTATTACCATTGTTAATCGTAATGGCTGTATTGGTAGGTTTATACTATATGGTACGTTTTCCTCTATGGTGGATACATAGAGTCTGGAGGACAAAGAAAAACTGGTTAAAATGGAGAGATATAGATATCATATAAACTCAAACTATCAATAGGGATAACAAAAAATTTTCTTTTAAAAAACGACCGGGCCCCCAACCCCCACCCCAAATTTAAGTTATGAAAAGAACACTTTGGACATTTGGAGATTCTTTTACGGATTCATTTTTACCGGCACCTAATTCTGCAATACATTGGAGGCAAAAGTATATTAATTGGAAAGGTTATGTCCCAAAAGTGTTTGGCGAAGTTATAGCTGATAAGTTAGGAATTGAATTGGTTAATAAGGGAGTAGGTGGGTGTGATAATAATGATATATTAGAAGAATTTTCTAAGGTATGTCATTTAATAAAAGAAGATGATATTGTTATTGTTGGATGGACTAATCCCCAAAGAGTAAGGTTTGCTACTAAAACAAACTCTTGGGGATTTTTTAATGCTCAAATATTGAATGATAATGGATTCTTTGCACACAAACCACTAGAGAGTTTTAATCTAATTTCAGAAACAACAGTTCAGGAAGTTTTAATAAATAAAGAATCTTCTTTGTATGTAGATGAAGTTTATAATTGGGGAAACCTAATAAATACGGCTACAAAAGGAGCAAAAACAATTCAATGGAGTTGGCATGAATCTTTTAATAAGGTTGGGATATTGTATATAACAGGCTATCAAGCAATTAGAAAAGAAACGAATGGTGAGGTAGATGATGGTCATTGGAATGAATCTAGTCACTACAAACTTGCTGATTATTTTATACAGTTAATATCAACTGGCAATAAAACTAAATTGTTATAAATTTGGTAATCCAAATAATTATTTGTATATTAGCCTGGTTATGAACATTAGTGTTTTGGAAAAATTAGAAAAGGGATGGATATCTTTGGATTGGAATAAGTACTTACCAAAAGTAAATCTGTCCGATAAACAACTTTGTGAATTAGTTGATAAGTTAGACAATTGGAAAAGTAATAGGAAGTGTAAAGAAATTATTCTTATAAAATATAAGAATGTTCCTGCTTATATAACATTAAAAAGAGAAGATTTTAAAAAAGTAGGAGTATGGTTAATGGATAGATTAACAAAGTTAGAAATGTACGAAGAATGTGCCCGATTGCATTCAATATGGAATAAATTATAAATAAATGGAAAAGTTACATACAATACCAAACTTTTTGTCAGAGCAGGAATGTTCTACATTATTAACTAAATATCAATCCGAATTAGATTTAAAACCTGGAAAAATTGTTGGAAGTGCTTCAAACAAAAGAAAATCATCAATTGCATTTATTCCAAATATAGAATTGATTGATAATAGATTAAAGGATAAACTAAAAGAGTTAATACAATTAAAAGGTTATGAGGTTACGGGGTTAGGACCATATCAATTTACAGAATATAAAATCGGAGAATATTATGATTGGCACACCGATTCTGATAAAGATGAGTATAAGCATAGATATTGTTCCATAGTTATACAACTAAATGATACATATGAAGGTGGTTATTTACAATTAAAAGATGAGAGTGGGGATAATACTATTCAATTAGATAAAGGAATTGGAACTATGTATATATTCTTTTCAAACTTATTACATAGAGTTATGCCAGTAACGAAAGGTGTTAGGTATTCTTTGGTCAATTGGGTTTCTATTAAACAAATCGAAAATTTTAAAAAAACATTAATATAGTGAAAGAAATTGTTATCGTTGGTGGTGGAACAGTTGGATGGTTAACCGCATTATATGTTCAGAAATATTGGAATAATGTAGAAGTAACTTTAATAGCTAGTTCTAAAATTGGAATATTAGGGGCAGGTGAATCTTCTGCAGCTAATTTTCCAGGAATATTGAAAGAATTGGATATTAATGAAACCGATTTTCTTAAAGCAACTAATGCAACTTTAAAAGTAGGAAATAATTTTGTAAATTGGAGGGGTGATGATAAAACCTTAATTCATCCTTTTATGGGAGATTCATCTAACCCTAAAACTCCAATACATGGATTTCATTTTGATGCACAACTTGTTGCAAAATATTTTAAAAATATTGCATTAGAAAGAGGTGTGAAATATATAGACTCTGAAATAACAAATTTTAATCAATCTTCAAATGGTGATATTAATTCTATTAAATTAATAGATAATTCAAATATATCGGTTGATTTTGTATTTGATTGTAGTGGATTCTCCAGATTAATAATTGGTAAATTATTTAAAGATAAATGGAACTCATATAGAGATTATTTAAAAATAGATACAGCCATTGCTTATTTTTTACCACAAAAAAATAATTTAAAATATAATGAACAAATAACAACACAATCAATTGCAATGAAATATGGTTGGATGTGGCAAATACAGTTACAACATAGGTGGGGATGTGGTTATGCGTTTGATTCAAATTATACAAATGAAATGGATGCAAAAAAAGAAGTAGAAGAATATATTGGGCAGGAAATTGATATTGTAAAAACATTTAATTTTAATCCGGGTTCATATGAAAATGCATGGATATCTAATTGTATTGCAATTGGATTATCCGTTGCATTTTTAGAACCATTGGAAGCAACTTCCATATTATCATCAATAATGATGTTAAGAAGATTAAGATTAGTAAACTTTAATTTAAATTATAAAGATAATTTTAATAAATTTGTTAGAAATATCAATGAACAAAATATGCTATTTATCAGATATCAATATATGTGTGATAGAAATGATACGGAATTTTGGCGTAATCAAAAAAATGTTAAAGTTCCATTGAAATTAACTAAAATAATAAATAAGGATAATAAACTTATTGTAAAAAATAATGATGAAATTATGAAAGCATTTGATTTAGTTGATGGTGATGATTTATTAATATTTGGATATGAAAATTATAATACTGTGTTTAAAAAAAATTCAAAGAATTTTAGTAATTTATTGATATGATTGAAGAAATTAAATTTAGTAAAACACTTTCAATATGGAAAACATCGTTCAATTTAAATAACAAAGCTGATTTAATAATTGAATGTGAAAATCTTATTAAAAGTAAACCAAAAGTAAATACGGATGGATATGCTTATTATATAAATGATGGGTTGAAATATAAAGATTCTTTGGATATTCAAATTAAGCAAGAATTAGATTCAATTATGTGTTATGGATTAGATGCATGTATCCTTCTACATAATAAACATTTTAATGAAATTAAAACAGATGTTTGGGTAAATATTGTTAGAGCAAAAAATCCCGTACAAAAAAATTATAAATCAAATGGTAGTTTAGTTTTTCATAATCATGTTGAATTAAATATACTAAACAAACTACCGCCTCCACTATACACATTCGTTTGCTATATTCAAATGCCAGATAATTTAGTTGGAGAGGATGGTGTTTTATATATGGAAGATATTGATGGAAGGGTTTATCATATATTACCAAATGAGGGTGATATTCTAATTATGAAAGGAGATTTACCGCATGTACCTAATTATGCACCAAATTCATCTAAGGATAGAATCGTTTTAGCTGGCAGCGTTAGAATGGATTTTTCTAAATTAAATAAAAGTTTAATATGATTAATGATATATACGTTTTTGATGATATAATTTCAAAAGAAAATCAGTTATTAATCTACGATTATGTAAGGAGAAGCGATATAAAATGGGTTGAATTGGATAATATTAGAGGTGGATATGGTGGAGCTAATTTACAATCTTTACCTGCTAAAGTACATCCACATCTTTATGTATCGAATTCTGAAATTGATTCTTTAATAGAAGGTATTCAATTGATTGTGAGTCAAAAACTAAACCTATCATTTGTTGAAAATTATAGATATAAAATCAATTGGACTAAACCATTAAATTTTGAATATGAACCAAAGCATTTAATGCACATAGATAGAATGGAACAGCATATAGCAATGGTTTACTATATAAATGATACCACAGGAAGTACTTATATTTATAAAAATAAAGATGGTGATACCGCAGAATTAAATAAAAAAAACTATGTTAATAATATAGATTACAATAGTTTAGAACTGATTAAGCAAGTTTCTCCAAAAATGGGAAGAGTTGTTGTTTTTAACGGAATATTAAATCATCACGCTGAATACCCAATTAATAATGATAGGTTTATAATAAATTTTAATTTTGTAGCAAATTCTAAAAATAAAGCATTACTATAATGTTGATAGATAATAAGTTTATATATTTAAATTTACCGAGATGTGCATCTACATCTTTCCATATAGCATGTCTTAAACATAAATTAGATATAAAGTATTTTGATAGTAGAATACAATCAATGAATCCAACCGAGTTAGAATATGATGCAAATGGTGAAATAGTTGCAGATACCTTAACACATGCTCACGAAAAATTAATTAATTTAAAAAGAAAATTTGGAAATAATTTACCTGTAATAGCTGTAAAGCGTGACCCATACGATAGGTATATATCTTTATGGAAACATATCATAGATGAATTATATAGAGTTGATAAAACTGATACATTTGGAATATTTAAATCTTTAAAAACGGATGAACTTTTGTTTTATACTTCGGATGATTTAATATCAAACGAAGACAAATATAGCAAAATAAGAGAATTTTTTAAAATAAATAAAGTATCAGATTCGGGCCCATATGTAACAGCGATGATGTTTATGATGATGAGTCCAACTTCTCATTATCATCATCACGACCCATCAATAATATGGTTTGATATTAAAGAATTAAATAAATTAGAAGATTGGGTATCTAATATGATTGGTAATTCATTTAAGTTAGAAAAAATAAATTCAAGCCAACATTTTGAATGCCAAATTAAAAACGATGATTATTTCAAATCTAAATATGATTCTATTTATAAGAATTACGATAACCCAAAGGTTACAAACTCAATAATATAGTATGATAAATTTTAAAGAAATATTTGTAGCATGGAAAACATTAGCAAGACCTACTGAATTTCAATCAAAGGTTGCTAAAGATAGGTTGGATGTTTGTATAAAATGCGAATTTAGAAAAGATATATTTGAAGGAAAAGAATGGTCTTCGGTTTGTGGAAAGTGTGGATGTCCTTTAAAAGCTAAAATATTTTCGCAAGAAATAAATCCGTGTCCGATGGGATATTGGATAAAGCCTGATAATAAAAATGGTATAAATTTCGTAAAAAAAGAAAACAAAACTTTTTTGTAGAAAAGATAATAGATTTATATTTATGATAAACAACTAACAAATAACATATTTTATGAAAGGAACTATCATAGGTAGTGATTTATTACAATCCGGCGATGAAGTAAAAATAATTGAAATAAACACTAATACCACAATTTACAACGATGGTGCTGAATTATTGGATTATGATGCATTGTTTAATGTATTAGTTCAAAACAATATAGAAGAACTACACTTCATATATACATCAGGAACAAGCCATTTACCATCAAACGTATCATCTTTTACATTTGAAGATAAATTAAAAGAGAAGTGTTTAGAAAATGGTATCACATATCATCCATATGTAGTTCCAGCTAATTCTGTTACAGTTCCTTATATTGAGGATGCTCCTAATAAATTCATTTTAAGACAATCATTTGATACTACCGCATTAGTAGATGAAACATATTGTGCGGATAAATTTGAATTTTTTAATTTAATGAGTGGTTCTGGTTACACTCCAAAAACATTTATATCAGATTCGACTTTAGGATTTGATGATTTTGATACAATTAATATAGATAATCCAAATCAACCAAATGCAGTAGTAAAGGCTAGACGTCCTGATTATGCTGCTACCGAATATCCATCAATATATGAGTTATCAACAAATTCAGAATTAACATCATTAAAAAATAACGTAGCTAATGATTATTTAGCACAAGAATTTATTTATGATTCTGCTAATATAGAAGATGGTAGATGGACTGTTATAAGAAGTATTGATATAATTTATGGTGGTGAGTTAGATGTTATTAATTTAGGAGGATATAAATGCTCTACAATAATACCATTGGATTTTTCAGCAAATGAATTTGTAGAGGGTACTAAGCAATATAATCAAAAAACAAGATACAAATATATAACAAAAGCTTTAGGTAATTTTGCAAAAATAGATTATCACACCGATGATGATACTATGATTTTAGATTATACAGGTTCTTTGAAAGATGTGGATACGATTAAATTGGGCGATTATATAAAATCAATTGAGTTTTCCGACTTATCAGGAAGTTCTTCATCAGATGGTGAAGCAATTGTAATGTATGGTTGGGATGGTACATTTGCTCAAACAGTAGCAACTTTAACAGAAGTATCATCAAGCTTAAACGGAATACAATCAGCATCGGTAGATACTGTGTTTATTAAAATAACATTAGATAATGGATTAACTTGGGATGATGCTCCATCTTGTACATATTATATTGAAGAATCTGGCTCTGTATCTACTAGATGGGAGAGAGCTAATAACTTATATGTTGGAGATAAATTTGTTGTAAAAAATACACAAACTAACCAATTAGAAACTGTTGAGATTACTAATTTAGAAATGGTATATTCTCAAAAAACAATTTATGGATTAGATTTTGAACCATCGGATTTGTTTTTAGTTGATATTGGAGATGGCTTGTTTGGTATAATGCACAACTCATGTTGGTGTTGTTACAATCCATGTGGACACTGGTGTTGTGATGGTGGATGTCCAACGTGCGACCAAGGAATTCCAAATAAATTATAAAATAAAATATTATGGCTAATAAAAGAATAGAAAGACCAGCTCAAACTATAAAAACAAATATAGTTCCAATATCTACACCTTTAAAAGTTAAAATAGCGACTGCTTTTCAAGCGGTTGTTAATAAAATTAAAGAAAAGCATTTATCATAATTCTAATTTATGAGTTATGAAATTGTTTACATTCGGAGATAGTTGGACTGAAGGTGTTGGTGGCGATTTAACCGAAGAGTATCAGACAAATATACCCGAAGAAAGAACAAAAATACGTCACAAATATTGTTGGCCAAAATATCTATCTGATTTATTGAAAATAGAATTCCAAAACTTTGGAATGGGTGGTGCATCAAATAAGGTTATATTTGATGCAGCTTGCCACGCTATACACAATAACATAATTAAAAAGGATGATATTGTTGTGGTTATGTGGAGTTCATCTTTGAGGGATAGTGTACCATTTTTTCCATCAAATAATCATTGGCACTTTTGGGGAGAAACTTCTATAAGAAAAAAACACATATATGGATTTATATTAGATAAAACACATTTTACTAAATCCGATAATCAATCATCCTTAAAAAAAGAATACAAAGAATATTTTATAGACAATCTATTTTCAGAAACGTATTATGATATTATAAATCAAAATTATATTTTATATATCCAATATATGTTTGATAGAATTGGGATTCGTTATGTTTTTTGCGATGCGTTTGATTTGATGATAAAAAAAGAAATAATAAAAGAGGTTGATAAAACAAATTTAATAAAAACAAACCACTATTGGGGATTATCGGATAAAACGATAAAAGACTTTTTGATAAGTAAAAATAGAAAAGATGTTTGGGAAGATGGAAACCTATGGAGTAATAATATTATAGGTAAGCATCCTAATAAAATTGGATATGAACTAATTGCAAATATGTTATATGATTATATTTTAGAAAAAGATATATTATACTATAATACAAACGAAATAAAAAATAGAATAATATGAAATATACAATAAACACTTTTTTTAAAAAGCAAGAGTGTGATGATATAATAGATTTTTGTATGAAAGAAGGTGAATCTTTCAATTATAATCCAAATGAAGTTTGGGATTGTAGACGTGTGTATGATGAATCATTTAAAAAATATATTTTAGAAAAAATATTAGAAGTAGAAAAATTTGAATTATTTAATGTAAGAAATATAAATGTTAGTCTAACAAAATATTATGATTCAAGACGTTTAGATTTGCATTTAGATAGTACATCTAATTATACCACTGTTATTTGTTTGAGTGATAATTTTGAAGATGGTAGATTTGTACTATCAGAAAAGCAGTGTAGTTTAAACGATACTGATATAAAAATAAAATTATCTTTGGGAGAAGGTGTTACTTTTGAGGGTAATAAAATTTATCACGGAGTTATGCCTGTATATACAGGATTAAGATGTGCGTTAAACATATGGATGAATGATAGTGATTTTAATTATTATAAATTAGATACAAAGAAAAAGTTATTATGAAGATACTAATAATTTCTTTACCTAGAACAGGCTCTACATCTTTATTGTATAAAATAGCTAAAGAGAGAAATTTAAAACCATTTTTTGAACCATTTGATGGCACTAATAGAGTTATCTATAATAATGAAGATAATTCGGTTGTTAAAACAATAATATGTCATCATAAAAATAATTTAGAACTTATTAGTAAATTTGATGAGGTTATGCTTCTTAATAGGAGGAATATAAAAGAGTTAATAGAATCGCATTCATATCAAACGTATTTTTCAAAAACAGGATATAATTCAAATAATCCATATGTCTATAAACAACCTCCACAGGAAATAATAAATTTGTGTACATCCGATATATTAAATTGGAATGAAGAAATTAAATATCTATCGGAAATTACTAAAATACCAATCATATATTATGAGGATATTTTTGATAGTAGTTCACCTGATAGATTACGAATGCCAGTAAATAGTATAATATAATGGTTGATTTAAAAAACTATATATGTAGTGTTCCTTTTGAAGCATTGGAGATAATGGAAAAACAAAACCATATGTGTTGCGCAAGTTGGTTAACAAAAGAGTTACCAAACAAAGTACCACTAAAAGATTTATGGAATAGTACTGAAGCAATTGATATAAGAAAATCGGTTACAGATGGTTCTTATAAATTTTGTGATAAAACACAATGTCCTTTTTTAGCACAATTAATAAATTTTAATTTACAATCATCGGGCCCAATACAACACATAAATAATGTATCTGATGATATTAAAAGTTATATAAATTCCGGTGATTTTCATATGATTTCAGGTCCTAAGATTTTACAAATGTCTTTTGATAGAACTTGTAATTATAAATGCCCATCGTGTAGAGTTAAGATGATTGTTGCAAATACTAATGAAATAAAAAAAATAAATGCAACAATTGAAGAAATGGAAGAAGCATTTTCGGAATCAATAGAAACAATATATTGTTCTGGTACAGCAGACCCATTTGCATCTGTTTCTTATAGAAATTATTTAAGAAATTTTAATCCTAAAAAATATCCTAAATTAAAAAATATACACTTACATACTAATGCGAGTTTATGGGATAAAGAGATGTGGGAATCTATGCCAAATATTCACAAATATGTTGAGACTTGTGAAATTAGTATCGATGCCGGTACGATGGATACCTATGAAAATGTAACACGTTTAGGAGGAGATTGGAATAATTTATTATCTAATTTAAAATTTATAAGTACAATACCCACATTAAGAAAAGTAAAAACATCATTCGTTGTTCAACAATCAAACTATAAAGAAATGGGTTTGTTTTTAGAAATAATGCAATCGATTTTTAAACAAAAAACAAAAGTATTTTTTGGAAAAATAAATAATTGGGGAACTTTTGATTCACATATGTTTGAGTTGTTAAAAATATGGGATAGTAATCATCCAGAGCATAAAGAATTTTTAAATGAGTTGAAAAAGGTTGCTACAAACCCGTATGTGTTTCATAATATGCACGATTTATTAGAATTTAAAAAATCTATCATTTAATTGTATGAAGGCAAGTCTTTATGTATGTGGTGATAGCTTTGTAGATTGGGATTTACCAGAAACACATTGGATAGATTATTTATCCAATCATTACAATGTTATTAAATTAGGTAAATATGGTTCTGATAATCATTCCATAATATACCAAACAGGTAGTATTCCAAAATATAAAGATGGGGATAGAATTGTAATAGTTTTTACTGCGCCAGGTAGATTTCCGAGAAGATATTTTGGTGAAAGAGAAACAAATCATAATGTAAAATATTTGAATTGGGAGTGGTATAAAGATAAATCATTTGCTAAAAAACTTTTAGAATTGAGGATATCGGAAACAGAATATTGGTTAAATGGTGTTAGAAATAATGAAATATTTTTTATTAAAAAATTAAAAACATTTTATGAAGAATATAATCCCGTATTTGTAACATGGAGCGATGATTTTCATAAAATGACTTCGGATTTTGTTGAATTGATAAAAGTAACATCCATAGCAGATGAAGGAGGAGAAAAAACAGATTGGCATCCTGGTTGGTATGGTTGTTATCAGTTTTATGAAAAATTATATTATTTATTAGGTGTAAAAGATGATATAATACCATACAATAAAAAAGTAAACAAAATATTATGATACTATCAATTGATGAGTTTTGCTTTTTAAAATCAGAATTAGAAAAAACACCAATTCTTACAAACGATGAGTTGAAATTTACAAAATCAGCACATCCACAATTATATTATACTACTATAAATAAAAAAGATGATAGTGTAGCTTTGTTTACTGAAAAATCTTTTATTTATTCTTTACAAAATAAAAATTTGAACGAATTCATTTGTGAAAAGTTCGAAGAACCCTTAGAGAATTTATATATGATTCATAGATTATTATATGGTGTTTCTGGCTTTGCAAAAGCACATAAAGATAGGTTCACTACACATAAAACAATAAGTTTAATTTTATCAGATGAGTTTACAGGCGGCGATATGTATATAAATGATGAAAAAATAAATTTAAACAAAAATGGAGAATATGTTATTTTTAATGGTGGAAAAGATTTACACGAAGTTAAACCAATTATAACGGGCATTAGAGATGTACTTATAGTTTGGTTTTCCAAAAAGCAATCAAAATTTAGCATAATTTAAATTTGGTTTAATCGAATATTTTTCATATATTTGGTTATGATTATAGTACCAGAAACCCCAATTACGGATGTTAGTTTTACTAAATGGAATCCGTGCATTAAAATCGAAATAAAGGATGAATCATTAGAAGAATCCTTTCACTACTATGTTATCCCCCTAATAGATGTATCGCAAGAAGAGTTAGAAAATAACTTAGAATCTATCCCATCATTGTGGTCATCAGAATCAACTGAATTCGAATCGGAGGAGGGAATTACACTATATACTATGCGATTATTTGATGAAGATTTGCCTGAATTGACTACGGAAGAAGAAGTTGAGATACTTTACAAACTTTTAACAAAAAAAGATTTAATTTAATTTGGAAATTTGAAAAATTTTTTGTATATTTGAGGTATCTTTTTATTATTACCTTAAAGCAGACAGCACAGAAGCACTAAAAGATTAAAAATAAAACTTAAAAAATAGAATATGAAACAAAAGACAGAAAAAGAACTGAAAGACAATTACGAGAGGTTTATTGCTATTATCAAAAAATATTTTAAAGGTGATAGGTTAGAGAAACTTCTTTTTATGTATTCAGAAGAGGAATTAGGACCAAATCTTGCAATATCGCCAGCTAGTGGCAATGCCGGATATCATAATTGTTATACAGGTGGTTACATTGACCACATTTTTAACGTTTGTAAAAACGCACTTAAAGTTAAAGAATTATTTATTCAGTTAGGTGGTAAACCTGATTTTACCGATGAAGAATTAATATTTTGTGCATTACATCACGACTTAGGTAAGTTAGGACAAAAGGGAAATCCATATTATATTCCAAACCCATCCGATTGGCATATAAAAAATCAGGGTAAAGTGTATGCATCAAACGATAATTTACATCATATGACTCATACCGATAGAACAATGTTCACATTACAACACTATGGTATTTCAGTTTCGGAAAAAGAATATTTTGGTATGAAACTTACCGATGGTATGTACGATGAGGATAACGTAAAATACTTAAAAGTTTTTGACCCTAAAAAAGCAATTAAATCAAATTTACCACATTTAATGCATTGGGCAGACCATATAAGCACTGTTATTGAATCACAAGATAACACTATATAAAGACAATTTGTCAATAATATTTAGAAAAGTATGACTAATCGTCATACTTTTTTTATTGGTATATAAATTGTAGTATGTTTCCTATATTTTTAAACTAAATTTAATTAATTATGTACACTACAAACATTAAAAATTTATTCGATTTATTTGATGAGCCGAACTGGCAAACAACAACTTACAAATTTAGCGGAACTGATTACGTTGTAAACCAATTAGAAGATGGTAAGCAAGAATTATCATTATCAGTTTTAGGTCACAATCCAAAAGATATTAAATTAGAAGCAACCGAAGATAAAATTACTATTAAAGCTAAAAAAGAAGAAGGTGCTTCCAATTTAGTAAAAGATATTGATTTGGCTTTTACTATTGGAAAGGATTACGATGGTACAAAGGTAGAAGCTAAATTTACTAATGGGTTACTTATTTTAACTATTGATAAGAAAGAAGAGAGAAAGGCAAAATCTATATCAATTAAAGTTGGTTAATTCAATTTTTTTTCGTATCTTTAAAGGGTGGTAGGTATTTACTTACCACCTTTTTTATTTAAAAATATTTATTTGTATGATACAACATCTAATAACGGGCGGATGCAGTTTTAGTCATTCACAAGTTCCGCATGAAAGTTGGATAGGATTTTTAGGAAATTACTTAAAAGAAAAAAATCCTAATTTAAATATTCAACACACTGGTTTCCTTAGCCAAGGGCAAGAATTAATTCAAAAAAAATGTATGTTAGCTGCAATTGAGGCTATGGAAAATGGTGTATCTGCATCTGATATTCTAATTATTCCAATGTGGAGTGGAACATATAGAAAAGCTTGGTATATAGAAAATCAATACATACTTTCTCAAATGAGGAAACATTGGAAAAACTTTGAAGGTGGTATGTGTGGTCAATTATTAGATTTAAAAAATAATATGGCCGATGATAAAATTATGTTTCAAACAAAAAACGGAAGCGAATTCTATCATTCAAAAAACGGTGGATGGTATTTTACAGTAAATGGTAGTGATTCTCAAATGGAATTTGTTCAGCAACACTATTTGTTAGATGGGGATATGATGAATGGTGTTGGCAAAGTACACACTAGTATTGAAAATATTATAATGCTACAAAACTTTTGTAAACTATATGGTATAAAATTAGTTCATCAATTTTTTATGGATTCATCATATACTGATATAGAAAGAAATAAAGAGCATCAAATAATAAACTATTTGTATAAACAATTAGATTTTGATTCAATGATAAAAGATGGTATGTTTGAATGGTTACATTCTTTACTAAATATACCAAGAGAAGAAGCAATAATGGTAACGCATGATGATAGAAAAAGATTAGATTCACCATATGGCTACTTTAATAAAGATGGGTTTCATCCAAGTGCAAGAGGAGCCGAACTATGGGTTAAAGATATACTAATTCCATTCTTAGAAAATAAAAAATATATTTAAAAATACTTATTACTATGATTTATAAAGAAAAAATACAAGGATTATTAGAATCGTTAGATATGAAATTGAAAGTAATTCAAAACATATCAAATGGAACAATGCGTTTAGAACCAAAAGAAATAACAGCAGTTATTCAAGACGCTAGAAAGATAACAGAAAAAATTTCCGAACTAATTAGTATAGAACGATAATGAATTGGCTTAAATATTTAGTGGGTTTTTCCGCACTAATTATTGCAGGATGTGCGGCATATTTCTCTGTAACGGGATTGGGAGTACTATTTGCGGGTGCTTCTATACCTGTAATGATTATGGCTTCATCTTTGGAGTTAGCTAAGTTAGTTGCAGCTACATATCTTAAACAAAAATGGGAAGAAATTGGTGGATTTAACAAATGGTATCTAACAATTTCGGTAGCAGTACTGATGTTAATTACTTCTGCCGGTATTTTTGGGTATCTTTCTAACGCTTTTCAAGCACAATCTCTACAATTACAACAGGTTGATAGAGAAATAGCCGTTCATCAAACAAAAATTGACCAAAATACGGCTCAAATTGAACAACTTTCCACTCAAATTACCGAATTTAATACAAATCAGGGTAAAATATTAGATGGTGGTAAGGTAAATTCTCGCCTTATTCGTTCAATTGATAACAGAGATAAGCAGATTACCAAAATTAACGATAAAATTTCCATTTTACAAACTGAAAATTCTAAGGAAACCGAAAAAATTAACGAAATTAAGATTGCAAACTTAGATTTGGAAAAAGAAGTTGGTGGATTCCGATTTGTTGCCGAAGCATTTGGCGTAGAATTGAAAAATGTGGTAAAATTTTTCATATTTTTGATTGTAATTGTGTTTGACCCACTTGCAGTAGCTCTAATTATCGCTTTTAATGGTTTAGTTTCAGATAAAAAGCGTAAACAAAGAGAAATTTTAACTGAAATGATGGAAAACGACCAAAAATTGGGGTTATATGAAGTGTATGGTGATACTAAGGAGGATTTAGTGGAAAATATTTCACAAAATACCGAAGATAGTGGAAAAATTTCAACATTAGAGGTAGAAAATGAGGTTAATGATGGAAATATCCAACAAAACGAAGAAGAATTGCCCGACTTAAAGTGGGAAGAGTATATGCACCCTGAATTTCCTTGGGGTAATCGTAAATTATGGATAAATAACCCTAAAGCTGTTAGTTATTGGTTAAATACAAAAAAGGGTAATGCAAGAGATTTAGCAAAAATTCGTAACGAAGAGGAAAATATAAAAACATATTAATTTATTTGGTTTTTTGGTATTTTTTTGTTATATTTGAGTATAAACTCTAATAATATAATTATGAATTTAGGTTACGCTTGTATTAATATGACTATAGGTAAGAAAATTACCACTAATCGTACAATGGTTAAAAAAACCCTGCAAACTAAGGGTTTAGATTATGTATCCGAACTAGCATTAGCTAATGCCAGTGATATCATTAAGATTTTAGAATGGAATAGATTAAATGGTATAAGTTTATTCCGATTATCATCAGGCATTATCCCTTGGGGTGATAGTATTGATTTAACTCAATTGAAAGATTACAAAAAGATTAAATCGGAGTTAAAAAAAGCAGGCGATTACGCTAAGTTTTGGAATATGCGTATTAACTCACACCCAGGCCCTTTCAATGTGTTAGTTTCACCATCCGAATCGGTTGTTGAGAAAACTATCGCTGATTTAGAATTACATGGTAAGGTATTTGATATGATGGGGTTATCTAAAACTCCATACAATAACATTAATATTCATTGTAATGGTGTTTACGGAGATAAAAAAGCAGCATTGGATAGATTCATCAAAAACTTTCAAAGACTCTCTAAATCGGTTCAAAGTAGGCTTACAATTGAGAATGATGATAAGGCTTCTATGTATTCAGTTAAAGACCTTATGTATGTACATAATGCAATTGGTATTCCTATTGTATTTGATTACCATCACCACCAATTTTGTACAGGTGATTTAACAGAAGAACAGGCACTTAAACTTGCGGCTACAACGTGGCCTAAAAATATTAAGCAAGAAGTTCACTATTCAGAATCAAAAGCATTACACGAAAATAATTCAAAAGAAAAACCACAAGCTCACTCCGATTATATTAACTCACTTCCAAATACATACGGATTGGATTTAGATGTTATGGTTGAAGCAAAAGCAAAGGAGTTAGCTATATTACCTTATTTAAAAAAAGAAGTAAATGAAAAAGTACGCATTGTTCATAGGGAGATGGCAGAATTGGCATAAAGGACATGAATGGTTAATCCGCCAACAAATGGATAAAGGAAAAAATGTTTGGGTAGCGATTAGAGATGTTCTAAAAGATGAGAACAACCCTAAATCAGCACAAGAAGTATTAACAATGTTGCAAAATGAACCATTCTTTCAACAAAATTGGGATAAATTATTTATAACAATTATTCCAGATATAGAATCAGTAAACTATGGTAGAGGAGTTGGTTATGATGTAATTTATCACGAACCACCAACTGAAATCGCTCAGATAAGCGGAACTAAAATTAGAAAAGGAGAAATAGATGCCACAGGTAAAGAGACACATAGCTAAAAGTATAACTTATAGAATAGTTGGAACATTAACAACCATTGGATTAACTGTTGCAGCTGGATTACCAATAAAGTGGGCAGGTATGGTTGGTGTTGCAGAACTTGTATTCAAACCATTCATATACTTTCTGCACGAAAGAATTTGGTATAATTGGATTAAATACGGACTAAAAAAAGATAAATAAAATGGAAAATCAAGGAAGAAGAAAAGACCAAATTAAATTTGCAGAAGATGCTACTTTTTATGCAATTATTGGATTAATTATAACATTGGTAATTGTATTTTTAACAAAATAAATAAAATATGAAATTAATTGTTGACAAACAAAAAAACGGATTAACTAATCCTGAATTTACAAAATATCTAAAAAATAGAGTAGAAAAATCAGAACTTAATCAATTAGAAGTTGATATATTGCAAGATACTTTATTTGCAGCATTAGAAGGATTGGGTGGATTGGGGTTATCAGCAAATCAAATTGGATTTAATAAGAGAGCATGTGTTATAAATTATAACGATGAAAAATTATTTTTGTTAAACCCTATTATAAAAGAAAGGTCTAATGAAGGATTCATTTTTTATGAAGGATGTTTATCTATGCCGGATACTATGAAAAAGCCAGTTAGAACACTTCGCTCTACATATATAGTTGTCCAAACTGATAATTTGGGAGAAATCAGATTCGAAATAAATCCGGATGAAGATAAAGCAGGAGAAAAGGTATCGAGAGATACTATGATGACTGTAATTGCTCAGCACGAAATTGACCACTTAGATGGTATTACTATTAAAGATAGAGTATATACAACCACTTTGGTAAAAAAACAATCTTATGGTAGAAACGATAAAATCGTTATGAAAGCACCAAATGGTGAATTAGTAGAAGTGAAATACAAAAAAGCCAATGATTATTTTTTAAAAGGATATGAAATAGTATAATATGGAATATGTAATTTTAATATTAGTTTTTCTTATACTTGCATTATCATATGCAGTTTACAACTTACTTTCAAAAGTTGAAAAGTACGAAGATTTTATCGACCAACAAAGTATAAACAACGAAACATTACTGGAGACATTGCGAGAAATAGATTCTAAGCAGATGTTTGAGAAGGATGATGAAGTAGGTTCTTTATTTAAACAAATAAAGGATATCATCATTCAATTTAAACAATTCGAAGAAAATGCCTAGAAAAAGAGTACCCAGAGTATATTTTACAAAAGATACCGAAGATGCTATTATTGAATACAATAAAAGCGATGACCAACGTATAAAAAATAAATTATATAAAGATAGAATTCAGCATTCGTTTGAAAAGTTAGCAGAAATTGTTTATAACAAATGGAAATTTAGTTATTTCGATGATGACCCACAAGATGTAATGGCGGAAGTTGTTGCATTTATGATTGAGAAAATTCATATGTACCAAGAAGGTAAGGGAAAGGCATTCTCTTATTTTACTATTGTTGCAAGAAACTATCTTATCTTAAATAACAATTCAAACTACAAAAGATATAAAGATACCGATGTAATGTCATCTTTGCCCGAAAATTGGGATACCGAAAACAATTGGGCAGAAGAAGTTCGTAATGATGAACATAGAACATTCAATGAAAGAATGTTAGAATATTGGGATATACATTTAGAAAACTTTTTCCAAAAGAAAAGAGATATTCAGATTGCAGATGCCGTTTTAGAATTATTTAGAAGAGCTAATTATATAGAAAGTTTCAATAAAAAATCCCTTTACCTACTTATTAGGGAAATGACAGGATATCCAACTCATTATATAACAAAAGTTGTCAACAAAATGAAAGAAAAGCAAATGGCACTTTATAATGAGTTTGATAGAGAAGGTGATATAAAAATTTAAGTTTATGATTCAATTAGGTTTATCAGGATTCTATCACGATTCAGCAGCAGCATTGGTAATAGATGGTAAAGTAATAGCAGCAATTGAAGAAGAGAAACTATCCGGCATTAAGCATGATAGTTCTTTTCCGTTTAAGGCAATTCAATGGGTTTTGGATTATGCACGAATAACAATCGATGAAGTAGATATCGTATGTTGGTACGAACAACCTGATTTAAAATTCAAAAGAGTTCAAACGCAATTAAAAGGTAATTGGAAGGATTTTTTAGTAAATTCATCTAACGGAAAATGGAAAAGATTTTTAAAGAGATGGCATCAAAGTGAAGGTAATTTAAAGGGATTGTTAGAAAGTATTGGTTATACTGGTCAAATAGTTTATACAAAACATCATCTATCTCATTTGGCATTTTCATTTTATACATCACCATACGATGAAGCAATAGCAGTTTCTGTTGATGGTGTTGGCGAAGAAGAAACTATATTAGCAACCTATTGTAGAAATGGTAAATTTCAACAATTAGCTAGAGTAACCATTCCAAATTCATTAGGATTAGTTTATTCGGCATTTACTGCATACTTAGGATTCAAACCAAATGAAGGTGAGTATAAAGTAATGGGGTTGGCACCATATGGTGATGCTTCAAAATATGAATATGTTTTTGATAAAATAGAAAAGTATGATAGATTAGGAGAGTTATTTCAAATAAATCAAAAGTATTTTACATATATGACATCTGAAACAGAGATGTTTAACAATAAACTAATTAAGCTTATTGGATTTGAACCACGATTTAAAGATGAACCAATTGAACAACAACATAAAGATTTAGCAGCATCATTACAAAGATGGTATGAAAAAACATTTTATTTTATTTTAAATAGAGTCAATAGTAATTGGAGTAGTGAAAATTTGGTATTAGGTGGTGGTTGTGCATATAATGGAACTGCTAATGGTAAAATAAAACAACATACTTCATTTAAAAATATTTGGATTCCATTCGCACCATCCGATGCAGGTTCTGCTATTGGTGCGTGTTTATATCATTGGCATATTACATTAGGAAATTCTAAAATAAAAGGTGGTGATAATCAATCTCCATATTTAGGACCTGAATGGAATAATAATGAAATATTTAATATTTTACCAAAGTATAAAAAACTAAAATCAGAATTATTTACATCAAACGATAAACTATGTGAATCGGTTGCTAAACTTATAAATGATGGTGCGGTAGTAGGGTGGTTTCAAGGTAGAACGGAATTTGGTGCGAGAGCATTAGGTAATCGTTCTATATTAGCCAATCCACATTTACCAGATGTTAGAGATAGAATCAATAAGGTTGTCAAAAAGAGAGAAATGTTTAGACCATTTGCTCCATCGGTAACATTTGAAGATTATGAAAAATACTTTGAATCAGAAGGAGAAGTTCCTTATATGAACCAAGTAGTTCAGGTTAAAAAATATAAATCAATACCATCGGTAACGCACGTTGATAATTCGGCAAGAATACAAACAGTCACAAAAGAACAAAATCCACTATACTATAAGTTATTAAAGGAATTTGAAAAGTTAACCGATACTCCAATATTATTAAATACATCATTCAATCTAAAAGACCATACTATGACAAATGACCCAAATAAAGCAATTTGGACATTTTTAAATTGTGATATGGATTATTTGGTGTTGGGGAATTATTTAATTAGTAAATAATTATTAGTATATAAAAAAGAACTATGGCATCAGAATTTCAATTATTTGATGGTAAAAATTTATCATCATTATTTAAAGATATATACGAAAACCAACAAAACAAAAAGAAAAACATTTCCGATTTAATCGAATCATTGAGGAAATTAATTAAGAATGTTGGTGAAGCAACGGTTATTGCTCCAATTATCAAAGACCTTATTGAGGTATCAGTTAAAAACGATGACCATCTAATTAAACTTGCAACAATTGCACAAAGATTAGCTGCTGCTGAAGCTAAAGGTATTGGTGAAGATGGTTGGTTAAGTGAAAGTGAAAAAACTCAATTACTTACCGAATTAGAAGATACGGTAAATGAAATTGAAAAGAAAAATGAAGAAAAATTAGATGATATCAAATTAGAATTAGACGAATTAAAATCTAAAATATAATGGAAGATTTAGAAATATTTTTAGGAGCAGTATCTAAGGTATATCTTAAATCGGATAAACCATTAGATAAGGAAAAAGATTATATAAAAATCTATAACGATAATAGAAACTTAGATTCAAATGATATTAGGTTTTTAGGAGCAATAGAATTTAAAAGAGAATCTGCGATAGCATTGGAAGGATATGCATTTCCGTTTGATAAAAACAATATGACTTATCCTATATTGGGAGAAACTGTGTTGATACTTAATATTAATAAAGATTATTATTGGTTACCATACTCTAATACACACTATCCAAATTATAGAGAAGATTACAAAACATCGGAGGTATCCAAAGAAAAAGAGATTTCAAAAAATACAACCGAATCAAAAAATAAAAATTATCAAGAAACAAAGGCAACTGGAACTGCAAATCAAAAGCCAACCCAAACACAATCTTCTGCTAAAAAATATAAAGTAAATGAGAAGATTAAATTTTTACTTCCAAAAGAAGGCGATACTATTATAAGTGGTAGAGTTGGTAATACAATTCGTTTTAGTGAATTTCATTTAACCGAAGATGGTAAAACATCATCTCCATCTATATTCATTCGTAATAAACAAAACCCTGAATTGGATGATAAAAAGATTGGTGAGTTAATAGAAGAAGATATTAACAAAGATGGAACATCAATATACATTGTATCTAATAAAGTAAAAGTTCCATTTAAAGAAGAAGTAAAAAAAGAAAAGAAAGCATTTAAAGGATATCCATCATCAGCTGATTTCAAAGGTGACCAATTATTTGTAAATTCGGATAGAATAGTTTTATCAGCAAAAGCAAAAGAGTTTATTATATTTGGTAAAGGAAACACCGGCGTAATAACCGATGGTAACTATTCAGTAGATGCTGAAAAAGAAATTTACTTTCATAATAAGAAAAATATAACACTTCATTCGGAAGGTTCTAATCAAATATTTTTTAATTCGGATAATGGTAAAATTTATTTAGGTAAAAATTCAGGCGAAGGTGATGCAGGAGCAGCTGTTCAGAAAATGGTATTGGGTGGTGAGTTAGTAAAGATAATGGGAGAATTGATTGATGCTATCACTAAGCAAGTGTATCTAACTCCAGCAGGCCCATCATCAACCGGTCCTACAAACGCAGCACAATTCACTTCAATTAAATCTAAACTAAAAACCTTATTATCTGCTAAAAACTTTTTAAGTAAAAACTAATGTCTTGGAGCGCATTCAAATCGACATTACTACCCCAAATGCAAAACAACTCATACAAAAGTATTAGTGATTTTGCAAAAGCATTTACATTTGCCTATGATGTTGCGATTAAATCGGGAATGGACCCGATAAATAAAGTACCACTATTAAAAGGAAATCCTGTTTTAATGCAGGAGGCAATAATACAATTTTTAACACAAACACAAAAAGCAAAAGTACTTACATTTTTAGAAGTTGTAGGACCGGCAGTTATCATATATTGGGTAGGAGGAAAAATGTCACCACTACCACCGCCAATGATACCAGCGCCAGGTGCTATAAAAAATATAGCAACAACAACCGGCATTGTTTTAAAACCTGGAAGTTGGACACCTATGAAAGTTCCACCAAATAATAATCCGGAACAATTTTTAAACGCATTCATAAATTCAGCTAAGATACATTTAACCACAGTATCGGGCTTATATTCAGTATTGGCACAATATCCACCACCAGCTCCACCTGCACCAGGCGTAGTTAATTGGTCGGGATATAAAGTGCCTGATTAATTAATTTTCTATTTCAATATTTATTAAAAAGTATCTATTATGTCAAAATCGGATGTATTATTGGGTCTCATTAAAGAAGTTGTTAAAAATGAGGTAAAACAGCAAGTTAAAGAAGAAATCGTTAGACTTGTTAGAAGTGGTGCTATTACATTAAATAGTTCTAAACCAAAATCAACAACACCTTCATTAAAAGAAGCGATTAAAATTGACCCATTTGAAAAAGCTAATGAAGCTTTACAAAATAGTAGAAAGGTTACACCAACAAAACCACAAAAAGAGTTTACAAAGAATCCCGTAATAAATGAGATTCTAAATCAAACATCACCATTTACTGCGGCTCATAGAGCAGAAGGGGCAGCTGCGGCAATGGGTATGGGTGGAGGTAGTATCTTAGATGCTATTCAACCACAAAGAAGTATGGAAGATGATTGGGAAACATTATCATATTCAAATGATAATATGCCATCACATCAAATTCCATCAACAGACAACGCAGGTGTAGATGTTTTAACAAAAGCATTAACCAGAGATTATTCAGAATTAGTAAAAAGATTTAATAAGTAATGGCAATAGAGCTTGGTAGATACAAAGTAGATGATTTAAAAGAAAACGATTACAAAGTACTTGGAATTGCTATAAACGATGTTAGTAATTCCAATGGTGCGTTTTCTGTCAATTTCACTACAATCAATCAGGCAAAAAGTAATTTACAAAATTTAATATTAACTAAGAAAGGTGAGAGAGTGATGCAACCTGAATTTGGTTGTGATATATGGAAAATTCTATTTGAACCAATTATCGAAGGTGATATTGAATCAAAGATTGAAGAAACTATATTAGATGCGGTTAATATATGGTTACCATATTTAAATATTGATACCATCTTATTTGATTATGATGAAAATGATATAGATAATAATAGATTGAGTTTAGAATTACAATTTTCATTAAAATCAAATAGTAACGTTGGGGCATCGGTAGTAATAGACATAAAATAATTTAAATAATGGCAATAAAATCAAAAGATAAAACATTTGGTAGTAATAGAAACATAAACTATGTTGGTAAGGATTTTGCTACATTAAAGCAGAATCTTATCGATTATACTAAAACATACTTTCCAAACACATATTCGGATTTCAACGAAGCATCTCCGGGTATGGTATTTATCGAACAAGCCGCAGCAATTGGAGATTTACTTTCCTTTTATCAAGATACTCAATTAAAAGAATCAATGTTGGCACATGCTTCAGAACGTAAAAACGTTGTAGCATTGGCACAATCTATGGGATATAAACCAAAAATTTCAACTCCTGCTGTAACAACTTTAACTGTTTATCAATTAGTTCCATCGACAGGTACCGGAACTTCTAACGTTCCTGATGAATCATATTGTATTAGAATAAAAGAGGGTATGGAAATATCTTCAAATACAAATTCAAATATTGTATTTAGAACAATAGATGTTGTAGATTTTTCACTAACAGATGGTAGAGAAGTTGATGTGCATGAGAGAAATCAATCCACAGGTGAACCAGATTTCTATCTATTAACTAAAAAAGTTAAAGCAATATCTGCTACTCAAAGAGAACAAACATTTACATTTTCAAATTATCAAGAGTATCCAAAAATAACTTTAACTGATGATAATATAATAGGAATATCATCTGTAACATCTAATGATGGTACAAAATGGTATGAAGTTCCTTATTTAGCACAAGAAAGTATTTTTGTTGAAAAAGCAAATGTAGAAACAAATACAGGAACACTAAGTGCATCATCATCAACTGTACCATATATCTTAGAAGTACAAAAAGTACCATATAGATTCACTACAAAAGTAAATTCCGATAATACGTTGGATTTACAATTTGGTAGTGGTAATAACGATATGGCAGATGATATCATTTTACCAAACACAAAAAATGTAGGGTTAGGATTAGCTAATTCGGTTAATAGATTAAATCAAGGAATTGACCCATCAAATTTCTTAAAAACAAATACATTTGGAGTAGTACCGGTTGATACCGAATTGACTGTTAAATATTTAATTGGTGGTGGTGTTGAATCTAACGTAAACTCAAATGAATTAAGTAGAATATCTAAAATAGAATACGAAGAAGATTTATTATCAGTAGATGACCCGACTTTATATGAAACTATGAAGCAATCAATTGCTGTAAATAACGATGAGCCGGCAGTTGGTGGTAGGGGTTCTGAAAGTATTGAAGAAATTAGACAAAACGCATTAGCAACATTTGGTTCACAAAATAGAGCAGTTACTAGAGAAGATTATGTAGTAAGAGCTTTATCAATGCCAGAAAGATATGGTAGTGTTGCTAAAGTATATGTTAGTCCCGATGGTGAGATTGATAATAATTCTCCTGCATCGATTCTTTCATCTCCAAAAAATATAGCAGAGTTTGTTGGTGTGGTAGAGGGATTAAAAGATAAATCAACAAGCGAAATACAAAAAGAATTGGTTAAATATCTTTCTCAAAAGAAAACGGCGATTGCAGAGGTAAATAATCCATTTGCAATCAATATGTATATTTTGGGGTATGATAAAAATAAACATCTTACATTAATAAACCAATCAGTTAAACAAAACCTTAAAACGTATTTAGGTGAGTATAGAATGGTAACTGATGCGGTTAATATCATTGATGGATTTATTGTAAATATAGGTGTTGATTTTGAAGTAATATGTTATTCAAATTATAATAAGAGAGAAGTAGTTTCAAATTGTTTAACTGAATTGCAATCATACTTTGATATTGATAATTGGACATTCAATAAACCAATAAACATTTCAGAAATAGAATTGATATTAGCAAATGTAGAAGGTGTAATGAGTGTACCATCTGTTAAAATACATAACTTATGTGGCGGAGATGGAAATTATTCACCTAACAAATATAACATAGATGAAGCAACTAAGGGTAAGATAGTTTATCCATCTTTAGACCCGTGTGTGTTTGAAGTAAAATATCCAAATAAAGACATAAAAGGTAGGGCATTATAATGATTAGATTTTTTACAGCATCTTTTGATGCAAGTTTATATCTTCAACAACCTGACCAAAATGCGGGTAGAGATGAGATATTAGAAATAGGCAAACTTTACTATGGAGATGTAAAGGACGTAGCTAGAACTTTAATTAAGTTTCCAATAAGTAATATAGAAACTGCTTTATCGGAAGTAACATTTAATGTAACGGAAAGCACTTGGAGAGCATATCTTAATTTAAAATCGGTACAAGCCGAAGAGATTCCATTAGAATATACAATTTATGCTAACGCAGTTTCACAAAGCTGGTCTATGGGAACTGGTACTAAGTTCGATAATGTAACATCGGATGGTGTAAGTTGGAAATATAAAAATGGTATAGATAAATGGCAAAATAACACTATTGGAGGTACTGCTACATATGCAATTGGTACAACGGGTTCAGCAAACGCTGAAGGTGGTACTTGGTACACTGCATCGGAAGCATCTCAATCATTTAATTATGAAGAAGCAGATGTTAGAATGGATGTTACTGAAATCGTAAGACTTTGGATGACAGGTTCATTACCTAATAATGGATTTATTGTTAGGCATAGTTTAGAAAACGAATCAAATGGTTTGGATTATGGTGTTCTTAAATTTTTCTCAAAAGAAACAAATACTATATATGAACCAACGTTAGAAATAACTTGGCACGATTGGTATCACTCTTCAATATTAGGAGAGGTGACCGGCTCATTGGGAGATGGTTACAAATTAGTTGTTACTAATCTAAAAAAGAGTTACCAAAAAAACAGTAAAACAATAGTAAGAATCAAAGGCAGAGATATGTATCCTTTAAAATCATTTGGAACTACCTTTGAATATGAACAAGCTAAACAATTACCATTTGGAACATATTATCAACTAGAAGATTATAAAACAGGCGATATAATATATCCGTTTAGTGTATGGACAAAAATTAGTTGTGATGATACATCTAATTTCTTTTGGTTATATTTAGATAACTTACCAGCTAATAGAACATATAAGTTAAAGTTTAAAATTGTAGAAGATTTACCTGGAAATCCTTGGAATGTAATTGATGATAATTTAACATTTGAAATAGTAGAGTAATGAACGGATTAACGGCATTAGAAACAATCGCTCAAAAATTAGATGAGAAAAGAAAAAATGAATTGGAAACAATATTAAAAGTTTCCGGTTCTGCTGCTATTGCCAGAAACGATTATGGTATTACTGTTGTTGAAAAATCAAACATAGCATCATCTTTGGCATTTAAGAAGTTAAACAAACCAAAATACGATGAAGCTGAAATTAAAAAAGCAATTAATGTTAATGTTTCCGAATTAAAACCAGATATTCCAAAACCAAACTTAGATTTAGTTCCAAAACCATTATACGATGATGAAGTTTCTACAAACGAATCTTTAAGAAAAGAAATTGATGATTTAACAAAGGAAGTAGAAAGATTAAATACCAAAGTAGCTGATTTAGAAACTAATTTAGAAAGTGAAATTAATAACCGATTATCCATTGAACAAACAAATGATGCTTTAGTAAATCAGTTAAATACACTAACGCAAACCATTGATGATTTTACTTTACAAATACAAAACTCATTACAAAAATCAGTAGAGGAGGGTATTCTTAGAGCATCTTTACAATCTCAAAATACAGGATTCAAAGCTCAGATTCAGGCATTAATTAAACAAATTGATTCATTGAATTCAATCGTTGAAGGATTACAATCTCAATTAGGAGCAGTACAAAATCAGCAAGCAATTGTACAAGGTACTCAAGCACAAGCACAAGCGGCAGGAGCGGATGTTATTAACGATATAGCAATCGTTAAATTGGAACCAGAAGAAGATACTAATGCACCAAAGATATGGGCTAGATTCAAATCGGGTGGAGGTTCACAATGGAAAAACGGAAAATCATTATCTATAACTAATAATGACAAAAAAGAAATAAGTGTTAAATTAACGAAAACAAACCCAGAAGGTGGTAGAGATTTTTATAATATTTCACAAACAACATTTACAATGGCTCCTGGTGAAAATAAATCAATAGAGTTTACTTTAAACGAGGGCACAGTTGGAGATTTGGATTCTCGTAAAAAAGGTGGATGGTTCGGAGGTAATACGGGCTCTAAAGAATATAAAGGAGGTGCTTTAAAAGTAAGTATAACTCGTGCTGATGGAACAGTTAAAGATAAAACTTATGATGCAGGATTTGGTAAATATCATCCTAAATCATATTAATATATAAAATATGAGCATTACAAAATATACGAATTTTGAAACAATAGATACAAATAAATCCAATCAAGGAGAATTTTTGGTTGGAGATGATAAATTTATTGTCACAAAAAATGAAGTAGAGGATACCGATTTCGGTGATTGTAAATATGATGTTATGGAAGTGTCCGTTTATGATATTAATAACAATTTATTACCGCACAAATCTGGTAAGAATGTTGCATATGTTAAAACGGGTGATATTAAAAATTATTTATACAATTTAACTAACAAAGGCGGTCAAAAAGAATTAGCAATCGATATTGAAAAATTATTAAATGATTTAGGTTTTACAAATGGTATTTTAAAAGTAATAATTAATTTTGTAAGAAATAGGATTGGTAGTGATAATGAATTATCGAGAGTTTGGATTCAGCAAATATCACCATCGAGAGAAGAAATTAGAATACTGCCACTAAAAACATCTAATAATCAAATAAATCAAAAAACTGCAAGTGAATTTAAAAACGTTAATAATTTAAATAAAGATTTTAAATATTATAGAAAAAATGTATTAGATGCGTTAGACTCATTTGAAGTTACTTATTTAGCATCAATAACGGATGCTATGGTAGCAAGATTCGGTAAAGATTTTCAATCAATACTTAGAAAAGATTTTGGATTATCAGATTTTGATGGATTTAAAAAACGAATATTTTTAGATTTTAAAGATAGTGTAACACACTGGTTAAACAATAGATACTATCATATCGCTGATTCTAATTTTGGCAAACCATCGGAAATTAGATTTGAAGATTGTGAACAATATGAGTTTGGTAGATTATTAAATGGTATGTATTCTATTTTAAGAGAATGTATAGAGTATCATACAAAAACATTGGTTAGAAGAGATATAGCTATTAAAACGCTTCCAAAAGAATTTGAAGTTACAGAACTGAAAAAAGAGATTAAAGATTTAGTAGGAAACATTACGATTGATGAAAATAGAGTAAGAAATGTATATAATCCTACAAACGTAGAATTAAATCCAAAAGGAACTCAAATAATAAATCCACCTATTGATATTTTACCTCCACCAAAAGAAGTATTACCAATAGATGATTTACCACCAGCTCCTATTGAGATTGAACCAGAACCAAAACCAATTGAACCAATTAAACCCGAACCAATAGTAGTTATTGAACCAAAACCATTACCTAAACCAATAGTTAAGGAAGAGCCAATAGTAGAAGAACCAACTAAGCCAATTGAAGCGATTATACCAACGCCATCATACGGCGGCGGTGGTGGCGGAGGTTGGTATTATGGTGAGAGAGATTTTGGAACGGGTGGAGGTAGAGAAAATGTCTATGTAGATGATGTTAGACAAAGAGAAAATATACAATAAAATATTTATAGTAAATAATACATAGTGATAAAAGCAGTAGAAAATATTTTTGGGGGAGAACCAACATTAGGTAGTTGGGATGGTAATGGTCAATACGTTGCTTTTATAGATGGTGGCGGAGGCGGAGGTGGATATACACCACCCGTACCACCAAACCCAACATACTTACCATCTTTCCCAATCAAAGAGATAACCCAATCGGGTATAAAAATAAACTTATTATCAAATGATGGTGAGGTTGTAGAATTTACAGAAGATGGTAATTCATTAGCATATGGTGTATCCAATATTGTTTCATACACACCTGCTTCAGTATTTAATGGACCTAAAACGTATAAGGTTAATCCATCTAATAATTTAATAGCAAATCAATACTATGTTGTAAGTATTACAAAAAAATACGACCCAATATATACACCAACATATGATTATTCTATTAAAGAAACTATAACAGGACCTAGAATTAGAGAAACTGGGCAACTATTTACTTTCGATTCATATCAAAATTTTGGTTTAAATTTTGGTTTAGATTCTTACAAAAATTCTAATATATTTAATTGGAATTTTAATATCACACCAAAGGTAACTGCGATTGATTATAAATATTCGGAAGTTATACGAATAGAAGAATATACCTTAACTCCTAGGTTTGAATATACATTATCTGATACTAAAATATTAGATTCATCTACCGGTGTTGTAAATTTAAATTTTACATTTACTAAAAAAGTAGAGGAAATACGTGATTCTCCACCTCCACCTGATGAAATTAGAAATACATTAGTAGAATATGAGATTTTATTTTCTTCTAACTTAAAAAACGAATTAGGAAAGAATGTTATATTAGATTATAAATTATTTCAATCAGATGGTATTATAATTGAAGAAAACTCAATACCATTAGAAGATGGTAATGATATAAAGCAAGTTCCTTTAGCTAATTTAAATGGTAGAATTGATTTTCAAATAAGATATAATGAATTACCAGCCGGCTATACTTTAACTAATATATACCAAACAACTAATACTAAAGCATTAGAAGGAATAAGTACGCCAGATTATTCTAAATGGAATTCTCAAAATTCATCATTTTCATTAGATGCATCTCAATTAAAATCTGGCATATCGGTTGTTGTTTTATTTGAAAAAGAAATTCAAGTAGCAAGACCTACAATTTATATAAACGATGTATATAAGCAAATCGGTGTACAGGTAAAAGAATCTGATACTGAAAGAGAAATAATTATACCATTTGAAACATCAAACACAGATGAGGTTGTTGTTTATATAGATGGAAAAGGTGCATATAAAACAATTCCGGCAATTGATAAACAAATAGTTTTATATTTTCAAAAAGATTTTGATGAAGTATATGGAACTAAAAAGGTAGTTTTATTATCTAAAAGTGGAATATATGGAACGGGTGATTCTGTAACAACACTAATAACATTTACTGCTGTTAACGATTTTCCATCAATTACGGAAATTAATTATCCACAAAATATCGATGTACCATCCTTTTCGGATTTTAACATTGATTATAAAATACAATATGCATCGTTTTCCGCAACAACAATTGATGTAGATTTATTATTATCCGATAAGAGTAGAACGCCTTTATTTAAAAACTTAAATCCAAATGGAGATATTTCAATTAATCTTAAAAAATTAAGAGAAAATAATCCCAATTGGAGTCCAAATGGTGGAATCACATTAGTATTTAAACCATTTAATAGAAGTGGTTCGGAAGAACTTATTGGTAACGAATATGAAATAACAACTACATTAGGATTACCTGCGTTTGCTTTTGACGAGAATATATTTTCAACAGCTATATTTGAATCATTTGTAGAAAGATTAAACGTAATAGAACCTGAAAAAGAAAGCAAATATTTAACACATCTTATAAACTTTGGTAACGATGAACAAGTATTAGTTTCATCGTGGGAAAATGATGATTGGACACTTTCGGAAAAAGAAGAAGATGAGTTAGGAAATATAAAAATTAAGAATAAAATAGATTCAATTATTCTTAAATTATATAGTCCGCTTGATGGAAATATAAGTGAGAATACGACATTGTGGGTTACAAAACTAATGGCTAACCCATTAATAGAAACTGTTGTATTAACCGAACAAGATGATGTTAAATGTCCACCAATAAAAGGACCTAATTTTAGTGTTAATGTAGATTTTGTTAGTGGGCAATCTACTAACTTTGAGTCGTTAGATAATTTGATTTTAAGTGGGTCTACATCATCTACACAACTAATATCAACATATTTAACATCATCATTAGTTAATACCGAAGATTTAAATATAGAATATGTAAGTGGTTCTGAATACTTATGGAATAACTTTGTACATTTTAGTTCAGCTAAAGAAAGAGTGATTAATTTTGATTATAAAATTAAATTAATTGAACAATATGAAAATTTAATATTATCGGCATCAACTGATTATACAAATGGTGGTTCTGCATTTTACACATCATCTATTGCATCTAGACAGGAAATAGATAGACAAACTTCTAAAAAACAAAATTTAATAGCTGGATTTGATGGATTCGAAAAATTCCTATTTGAATCTTCATCAATGGGGTGGCCATATAATGGAGCGAATAGAAGATTAAGTTCTGAAACGCAAGTTACAAATTGGTATAATAACATAGTTGATTTAGCAGAAACATTTGATATTGAAAATCAAAACTATGTATTAAACAATATACCTGAATATATTGTAAATAATGCCGATAACGACCAATTCATTTTGTTCTTTACAATGATTGGTCAGCATTTTGATAACATTTATTTCTATACAAAATCTATTGAAAAAAGTAGAGGATTAGGATATAAAGCAAAAGATGGTGTATCCGATAGATTATTATTTGATTTATTAAAATCATTTAATTGGGATGCTAAAAACTTAGCAGCGGATTCAAAACTTTGGGAGTATGCGTTTGGTGTAGATATTGATGGTAATGTTACAAATGAAAATCCTGCAAAGAAAAGAACAAATGAAGTTTGGAGAAGAATTATAAATAACTTACCTTACTTATTAAAACATAAAGGTACAAGAAGAGGTATATATGCTTTATTAAGTTGTTATGGTATCCCATCATCAAATCTTTCTATTTTAGAATTTGGCGGACCGGAAGTAAGTGAAGTTAGTAAAACTAAGTTAGTATTTGATAACTTAACTTATGGTTTAAAAATGCAAAATGGTTCTTACCTTTCAATAGATTGGCCAACTACTGATAAAAATAGAAAACCAGATACAATAGAATTCTTCGTAAAACCAGCGGAAGCAGGTGATTACAATATATTATCAGGAAGCGAATGGGGTATTCATTTAAGTGGTTCTGCTAATCAAAAATATGGTAAAGTTATATTTAACTATTCCGGCTCAAACGCATTAACATCATCTTTATTGCCTATATTTAATGGAGATTATTTTGGAGTTGCGGTTAGTAGAGAATTAATTACAAACAATAATACTGATTATCATAATTTTGAATTAAACGTTAGACAAGCTAACAAAGAAGCAACAATATTCCAAGAATCAAATGTGCTAAATGATATTTCAGCATCAGATTCTCGTTGGGGTAATGGATATACTATATATTTTGGTAATGATTTTACAGGTTCGGTAGATGAATTCCGTTTATGGTCTGTACCATTAGATAAAGAAAGATTTTATGAGCACGTTTCATTCCCTGAAATGGTTAATGGTAATCATATTTCATCTTCAACCGATGATTTATATTTCCGATTAGATTTTGAATATCCTAAAAATTTATATGGTACAGCCGGTTCATCATCTGTACTTAATGTGGATACAAACATATATTTTGAAACGGGATTAACGAGAAACGATTATGAAGATGGTTCAGCAACTACTTTATACTCATTAAATCCATCAGCTTCATATTCAGCAAGTGCATATGGATTTACATCAGTTACAACACATCCATATCAATTTGAAGTTATAGATAGAACTGTTGTTTTAGAAATACCTGATGTCGGCTCTACACGTTATTCTACAAATAAAGTTAGATTTGAATCACAAGAATTGGTTTCAGATTTATCTTCAAAAAGTAGAGCAACTAAAAAAGCATTTGACCAATCACCTACCGATTCTAATAGAGTTGGTTTATTCTTCTCTCCTACAAAAGAA
>JACCDW010912977.1_pt1 | contig 34423 bp, 36 predicted proteins | sample 7449781 | NCBI WGS metagenome assembly JACCDW01 (sample SAMN15323449, study PRJNA562643) | freshwater metagenome | isolation source: river surface water | place: USA:Blue River Watershed | collected 2017-08-18
AAAAAACATAGACTCGACGGACCGGCTGTAATTTACGACGATGGAACTCAGGAATATTGGGTAGAAGGAAAAAAACATAGACTCGATGGACCGGCTGTAATTTACGACGATGGAACTCAGGAATATTGGGTAGAAGGAAAAAAACATAGACTCGACGGACCGGCTGTGATCGGTGTCTACCACATGATAAAATGGAACAATGGAATGATACGAAGACTTGCCGGACCGGTGGGAAGTTGCGTCAACCAATTCCAAGAATACTGGGTTAATGGCAAACGGCATAGACTCGACGGTCCCGCAATAATCACAGCTAGGGGAACTCAATTCTACTTTATTGAAGGCAAAAAACATAGACTCGACGGACCTGCCGTAATTTACGCCGACTGGGCTCGGGAATACTGGGTCGATGACAAACTTCATAGACTTGATGAACCGGCGATAATAAGGGGTGATGGAACTCGGGAATATTGGGTAGAAGGTAAACGTCATAGACTTGACGGACCTGCGTTACGAAAAATTGATGGGACCCAAGAATATTATGTTGATGGCAAACTTCATAGACTCGACGGACCAGCGGTGATAAAAGATGATGGAACCCAAGAATACTGGGTAGATGGTAAACTACATAGACGAATTAAACCCTTTATAATTTGCAGTGGTGATCAGAATTGTATTCTAAGGACAAATATCATAGACTTGATGGACTAATAATTTATTCTGATTTCCAGGCATATTGGGTCGATGGCAAACTTACGAAAGACAAATTTAATCATAAAAAAGTTGAATTTTTTTATACAGTTATAAACCATTATGAGTTGCGTTGTTACCTATACAGACGAAGCTTACGAATACTGGGTAGAAGGAAAAAAACATAGACTCGACGGACCGGCTGTAACTTACGACGATGGAACTCAGGAATATTGGGTCGATGGCAAACCGCATAGACTTGACGGTCCGGCTGTAATAAAAGCTGACGGATATCAGGTATATTGGGTCGATGGCAAACTTCATAGGGTCGACGGTCCGGCTGTAATAAAAGCTGATGGAACTCAAGAATACTGGGTCGATGGCAAACTTCATAGGCTCGATGGACCGGCAGTACTAAAAGCTGACGGAACTCAAGAATACTACGTTGATGGCAAACTACACAGACTTGATGAACCTGCGGTAAGTTATGCCGACGGAACTAAAAAATACTATATCGATGGCAAACTTCATAGACTCGATGGACCGGCAATACTCTATCCCGACGGATCTCAATCCTACTATATCGATGGCAAACTTCATAGGGTCGATGGTCCGGCTGTGATTATGACTAACGGAACTAAAAAATACTATATCGATGGTAAATGTCATAGACTAGATGGACCAGCTGTGATTATCACTAACGGAACTCGGAAATACTATATCAATGGTAAATGTCATAGACCCGATGGATCAGCAGTTATTTACGGCGATGGATCTCAGGAATACTGGGTCGACGGCAAACTTCATAGACTCGACAGACCAGCGGTAATTCGTACGGATGGATATCAGGCATACTGGGTAGAAGGCAAATGTCATAGAGCTGACGGTCCGGCGGTAATTGAGCCTAACGGATATCAGGAATACTGGGTAGAAGGCAAACGTTATAGACTCGACGGACCAGCAGTTATTTACGGCGATGAAAGATAAATTTGACCATAAACGAAATTTGATTTTTTTACACTGTTATAAAACATCATGAGTGATATCGATACCCCTATGAACAAACCCGACGAACGGGTGGTGATAAACGTCGGCGGGACCCAATGCCATTGTGTCAATGGCAAACTCCATAGAGCTGATGGACCAGCGGTAATAAAAGCTGATGGATCTCAAGAATATTGGATTAACGGGCAACGTCATAGACATGATGGTCCTGCTGTAAGTTATGCTACCGGATCTCAAGAATACTGGGTTGATGGCAAACTTCATAGGCTCGATGGACCGGCTATAAGTCGTACTAACGGAACGCAGGCATACTATATCGATGGCAAAAAACATAGACCTGACGGACCGGCGGTAATTTACGAAGATGGAACTCAGGAATACTGGGTAGAAGGCAACAAACATAGACTCGACGGACCGGCTGTAATTCGTACGGATGGATATCAGGCATACTGGGTCGAAGGCAAACTGCATAGACTTGACGGACCGGCTGTAATTTATAGCGATGAAATTTATGAATACTATGTCAATGGCAAGTTTCATAGACTCGATGGACCGGCAATACTCTATCCCGACGGATCTCAATCCTACTATGTTGACGGCAAACTGCATAGACTTGACGGACCGGCAGTGATAAAAGCTAACGGAACCCAGGAATACTATGTTGATTTCAAACGTCATAGACCTGACGGACCAGCGGTAATTCGTACGGATGGATCTCAGGAATACTGGGTTGACGGCAAACTCCATAGGCTCGATGGACCGGCTATAAGTCGTACTAACGGAACGCAGGCATACTATATCGATGGCAAACTGCATAGACTCGACGGACCAGCGGTAATTTGCGACGACGGACATCTGGAATACTATATCGACGGCACCTTCATAGACTCGACGGACTAGCGGTAATTTATGGCAATGGAAGATAAATTTGACCATAAACGAAATTTGATTTTTTTTATACTGTTATAAAACATCATGAGCGATATCGATACCCCTATGAACAAACTCCATAGACTTGATGGTCCTGCGGTTCTAAAGGCTGACGGAACTCAAGAATACTATGTTGATGGCAAACTTCATAGACTCGATGGCCCAGCGGTAATTCGTACGGATGGATATCAGGCATACTATATTGATGGCAAACTGCACCGATCTGACGGACCCGCGGTAATTATTGTCGACGGATCTCAGGAATACTGGATTAATGGCAAGCTTCATAGGCTCGATGGTCCGGCGGTAATTGATCCTGATGGATATCAGGCATACTATATTGATGGCAAGCTTCATAGGCTTGATGGTCCGGCGGTAATTGATCACGATGGGTCTGAGTCATATTGGTTCAATGGTCAACGCCATAGGGTCGATGGACCAGCTGTACTAAAAGCTGACGGAACTCAAGAATACTGGGTAGAAGGCAAAAAACATAGACTCGATGGACCTGCTGTAAGTTATGCTGATGGATCTCAGGAATACTTTGTCGAAGGCAAACAACATAGACTTGACGGACCGGCTGTAAGTTATGCTGACGGAACTCAAGAATACTTTGTCGAAGGTAAACGCCATAGACTTGATGGTCCGGCTGTTCTAAAAGCCGATGGAACTCAAGAATACTGGTTCAATGGTAGACTACATAGCCTCAACGGACCGGCAGTGAACCGTGTTGACGGAACTCAAGAATATTATGTTGATGGCAAACTCCATAGACTCGATGGACCAGCTGTGAGTCGTGCCGATGGAACTTATGAATACTGGGTAGAGGGCAAACTGCACCGACTCGATCAACCTGCAGTGCTAACGGCTGATAAAACATTAGAATATTGGGTTAATGGTAAGCTCCATAGACCCGACGGACCAACGGTAATTTATGCAGGCGGTTCTAGTGAATACTTGGTTGAAGGCAAACGTCATAGGCTTGATGGTCCGGCGGTAATTCGCGCGGATGGTCATCGAGTATTCTCGGAGGAATATTGGGTAGAAGGCAAACAACATAGAGTTGATGGTCCGGCGGTAATTACTGATAACGGGTATCGTGCATACTATGTTGATGGTAATCTTCATAGACTTGACGGACCAGCGGTTCTAAAGGCTGACGGAACTCAAGAATACTATGTCAATGGTAAACCCCATAGACCCGATGGACCTGCAGTAATTCGTACGGATGGATATAGGGAATACTGGGTTAATGGTAGACTGCATAGACTCGACGGACCAGCTGTAATAACGGCTAATGGCAAGCGAACATATTATACCGATGGTTATTGTGATGGAAGAGGGGCGGGCATTTAGATTTTGCATATTATCAATTTTATTATGGTGGAAAATAAAATATTGTTTTATTTTTTTAATTCACCCTTTAAAATGTCACATAGAGAAATATAGTATATAGGAATGTCGCACGAGCCGCTCGATTTACCCATCGACGCCGGATTTCCCGGTGGTATGATAGATAGCACCGGGTTAGTACGTATATCCGGTGTTTTAGAGATCAAACCCGGCAAATTATCGGTCAAGCTACCACCATTCTTGGGTTATGTATTTGATGATGTAGAACTAAAAGCATATAAAGTGCAGTTTGCCGGAATGGGTGATTATACTCCCGCATATATGGTAACTCACGACCATACATATGTATTAATTGATAGATTGGGTGGAATGGTTGTACAAAATACAGAACCGACGACCGATGAAAGACGAATGAATATTTATTTATGTGATATCGTACATCCAAATGGATTTGTAGCAGCACTAGTTCCTAAATTTGATTATGTAGTACAAGAAAGCAATGTTCTAGGAGATGCATTGAGATTTCTTGATCCAGTAATTAGGGGATGTAAAATATCAGCAAATGGTGCAAATTTACAACTCGATATTTATAGCGGATCAATTTTACTCCGAAATGCTGAAGACATTACCAGAACTGATGTAATAGATTTAGATGCTGATACCGGTATTTCCTTTGTTTATTCAATGGTAGACAGTATTTATTCTGCGGCTACGATTAATGTGGATCCGAACAATTATGATAATGGTGGTGTTCTTACGGCAGTTCCACCGGGATTGTTTACAGTACAACGTATCGGCATTACACATGATAAGCAGTTTGTTATTCAATATGGCACCATTTTATTTGGATCGATGACAAATGCATTGGTTTATATCACCAATGCCGATGTAAATTTTGAGATAGAATCTGGACTGGCGCAAGGGGCTACGTTAGCGTATATGGCGATACAACAAGGATGTGTATCATTAATAGGCGGGCAAGCACAGATACATAAAACAAATAACTTTGGAGAAGCAGTCGAGCCTACTAATGTTATATCGTCAGCCGGTGCTCTGCTCGTTGCCAATAATTTAAGTGATTTATCAAACGTTGCGACTGCCCGAGCTAATTTGGGCGCCGGCGTGGCAAATGGACTGGCAACCCTAAATGTATCGGGCAAACTCGTAAATACACAAATGCCTTTTACCAAACAATATTATGGTTCATCCGGAACTCTAAAAGTACATAATACAATATCCACCAAAGTGCTAGAAAGTGTTTTGGATAATACTACATCTTCGGATGCGAATTCCGTCCGTATTCAGTTTTACGTGGATATAGTTGACCGCAATTTAGATTATGTTATTTATAATGATACATTGCCGGGGTTGATTACTAGTGGATCGATGGCAATAAGTGGATTTCAAAACATAATCATAGCGAAACCAGTGGCAACATCGGTATTATCGGTTCGTATGAGTAAAAATATAGTGGGTGGAACTGATCCGATGGTGCGTGGATTAGTTATTTCGTATGAATGAAGTTAGCAACCTCCATTCAAACCTATTTTTCTTTTTTAAAAAAATAGATAACAAAACTTATCACATAAAATATATACGAAAAGAAAGTCATAAAATATGCTTTGGGTATTAGTGATTATCGCATTGATTGCGTTGGTTGTTTATCTTAAATCTAAACAACGTACCAGGATTGTTCGGTTCTCCCGACCAACTTGTAAATTTTGCATAGAGTCCCAGCCCGAATGGGATGCGTTTAAAGCCATGGCATTAGCTGATAAGGTTGATTTTGACATCGTAGATGTTGATATTCAAAATAATAGCATACATACCAGAAATTGGTTGGCATCATATAAAGTTGATAGCGTCCCTAAAGTTATTAAGGTTACCGGATGGGGGTCGGTAGAATATAACGGTCCTAGAGTTAGTACCGCATATATGGCATTTGCATTAGAAAAATAATTTGGTCATAAATATAAATTGTATAATTTATAAAACATATGTCATATGGTTTCTGCAGGGTTAGTGTTGGAAGGGGTTGTAGTTTAGATTATCAAGAAATTCAAATCAGAAAAGCATCGGAAGTTCCTGGGACAACAATCAAAGAAATTATCAAATATGTAGGGTCTGCATATAAGGAGGTGCCAGATGTATTGCTGCAGATGTCGAGTACATTGTCAGGAAGAAAAATTATATTTTATTGCGTTGATAGATTTAGCCGCAATTACAATCATGGAACCCAATTAGCCAAAGATTTTTTAAAAAATCAGAATGAATTATATTTTGTGGTTGAGAATCTGTTGGTTAGCAAAACCGATAACGTAGAATGGGATAAGTTCTGTAAGTTATTGGCAGATGCCGAAACTGAGAGTCAAAAGATATCTAGACGTGTTATTGATGCCAAAGAATATCTTACTTCACAGGGTTATTTTATGGGTTCTTCAGCTCCGTTTGGTTATAAAAAGATAAAACTGCCAAATGGATATAGCAAGCTTGAGGTCGATCCTAGTACGGACCAGATTATTCAATTTATCAATGAATGTAGGACGCCGGGTGTATCCATTAAACGATTAAATGACACATTAGCCAGCTGTAATGGCGATACGAAAAACCATCCTATTGTTTTGGATGAAAACACGGATGTCTTAGAGACTGATTTAAGATTTGAGAATATCGCCACTCTATTGAATGATTATAAAATAAATGGAATGCCATGGTCCGCGACGAAAGTATCGCGTATATATAATTTACATAAATCTAATATAAAGATTAGAAAGTTAACTAATAACACCAAGAGTAGAGAACAAACAAAAAATAATTATGTCAGACCTTCTAAACGGAAGCACTCTGACATGTTCGATGACTAGGGCGAACAAACTCTTGGCGCAATTACGCGAAAGTTCTAGTTCATCGAAATTACGATCCAATCGCCGGCAGTATTGTTCGGAGCTTAAAAACAGTGTTTATCATCGAGATGTAAGTGTGTTAAACTTTAATGGTGTGGATGTTTTAAATTCACAACTTGTTGATATACAACGCGCGTTCGATGGAAATTTGCTGAAAAAGAAGCTCATAGAAAGATGGAAGAATCGTTTATTCGAGCTAAACATTCAATACGGAATCCATAAGATACTCGGGGATGTAGATTGTCTACATCATGAGAAGTCTATGTTAACAGAGGTTCTGGCTACTATTATTGATAAACAATGTATCAATGTTGATTCTTTATTAGTTAGTATGGAGAACGTGAGGTCTTCTGATAAGAAATACGATTTTAGGTGGAATGTGTCGTCTTTCGATAAAGACACCATCAATACCCGCCTTAAAGAGATTTCTAAAGAACTATCTAAATTTGATGAATTGAAGGATAGGCTGAATATCCAGAACAATTTTTCTATCGAACTTACTCCGGATGAACGGATGCTATTAAATATTTGAAGAAAGGGTAGTCCTTCCAAACCTTGTATATAAAAAGAAATAATTTGGGGTTTTTCATTCATGTAAGAACGTAAGACACCATTTAACCTTATATAAGCACCAAATGTATGTTTCTCCATTGACATTCAGCCACATTCAAACAATGTCGTTATTGATTTTTAAGCTTGATGTTTGGGGGTTTGATTATTTACAATTCGTTATTTATTATGGTTGTGAGTTATTTCTTATTTTTTTGTGTTATTATTTAAGACTTCGTTTTAAAAACGCGAGTTTCTCTTTATCGATATCTTCGGAGTCTTCAAAAATAGCCTTTACATCTTCAATAGAACAGTAATCAGATAATGCCTTACACATTTTACGTTTGCCAAATAGCCATTTTAGCAATGAAGTAGTTTTATATTTTTTTATAGATTGATCTTTTTCGGATGGATCTTGGATGGACTCAATGAATAAGTGATATTCTTTAATTTTCGGGTCTGTGTATGAAACGTTAAAATAGCTGCAAGCATTTGGTAGATCGTAAATTTTGCCTTCGTTCAAGTATCTAGTGATGCCTTTTAATGTGAACATTCTAACTAACTTTAAACCGCTTGATCGTTTAACCATATGCGTAACAACTTCATCTTCTGTGTAGTCACTGATGATACGTTTGTCCCGTTCTTTTTGATTACTGAGTATATCTATAATGTCATTAGCTACATACAAATTTTTAATTCTTTGGACATTCTTTAGTCGTTCGTACAGTGTTGTTTTATTGAGGTCCAGCAATGCTTGTTGATTCATATCTTTTTTTTGATTCATATCTTTTTTTGGTGCATATCTTTTATAAATTATTAGATTTCAGTTTTGAAAGGATATATGACTCTTTCAAAATAAAGGGGTTCGAAAGGGCGCGGCTCTTTCAAAAAATTGAAGTTTATTCTTCTTAATAATCTGGTTTGTCTGCGATTAAAACCTACAAAAAACCTACAAAAAATGTCCAATCAGAGCCTCATCCAGAGCATGTCTGAGCTTAAGCTCGCCGATTCCAAGGTTTCCGATCTTTTCATAGAGGACAAGAAGCGGCATGCCATTCTTCTTGTCGACCGTAGTGGTTCGACTAGTACGTTCGCTGGGATTCGCGAGAATCCCCATCTGACTATTTTTGAGCGCATGGTTCAGATTTGTTCCCAGCTTGGTCATGCCGAGTACCGTGTAGTTTTCTGGAACTCGCCGTCCTATTCCGGTGGACGTTTCATCGGTGGACTGATGGCGTTGCCTTTCATCGTACGTAGTGGCGCTCTGCATACTGCTTTCGCAACTGCAGCTCTTGCCCCTGGCGGCGGTACTTGTCCGTCTATCGGCTTCTCGGCTATTAAGCCCGAATGGCTCGTCGGGGATCCTATGATCTACTTTGTTACTGATGGTCAGATTGGTTGTAGCGAGATGAGCGATCACGAGAACCGGCGTAGTCTTGCCAACGAGATTCGTAAGCTTTCATGTCAATTGACCATCATTGCAGTTGAGAACGTAGTTCGTGATTTCAACAGCGTTGAGAACGTGAATATGGCTGCTGGCGGTGATATCTTTAAGATCGTACAGGAGGAGCGTCTTACAGGAAAGGTCAGTCGTTTCGTGTCTTACGGTCCGAACGGTAGTTTCGTTCAGATCAACAAGGTGCGCGCGCCTGCCGGCTATGCCCCCTATGGAGATAAGTTCTTCTCGGTGTTGCGTGTGCCTGAGTTCATGGAGTATGTCAATGACGAATTGCATGCGAATGAGGCTAACGACGAGGCGAAGCAGCTTGCTATCGCTCAGAAGCTGTCAGCAACTCTTGAGGTTCTGACTAGGGACCGTCCTACTCGGCTGTCCAATGACATTATTAGGACTTTCGCCCGCATGTTTACTATAGACCAGGACATGGTTCAGTACATCATGACTGGTGCTATCGCCCAGGAGCGCGGCGGGCAGGCACAGGTTTTCGCTAACTACCGCGCAGAGCTGAAGAATCTCTTCGCTCAAGCTGATGGGCTGCTTAAGCGCGATGTTTGTGCGGCACTCGGTATGGGTGGTGAGTTCATCACTCCTGTCATTGCCGGACGTGTGTTGGTTGGTTCCTACCGGCTGGCGATGGCTACTGTGAACATTCATGGTGTCGCATACCCTAGGGCTGGATTTTCGCCGACGCTCCCTGTACTCCCGCTGCTTACCGCTGGTAGCCGCATGAGCGATCTTCAGGATCAATGCCTTAGGCAGTGGATCCGCGCAATCTATGCATCTCTTTATCGTGTTCACCCAACTGCTGATGATATCATCTACCTTCTACTTGGTGATATGTACAGGGTTTGCACGTGCCCATCGAGTAGTGAGAAGGTAAAGACTAGTTATCGGCAGTTTGCCCGGTGTGTTCTGCGTAAGAAGCGCCTGAACTCGATGCAGACCGAAATGGATCGTCTCATGGCGGGTGAACTGCCCATTCCGAACTCTGGTAGATTTGATGACTTTGAGGGATACATGCACAAGGTTAGTGCTGAGATGGGGCTGTTTGGAACACCTTTGAAGATGTGGTACGATATCTGCATGGCTCTCGATCCTGCCCTTGCTATGTGTCAAATGAAGCATTGTCTAGCATTCATCACCAACGAGGAGTTTAAGAGCAGTATTCAGGAGGACTACGTACCGGAGAGTACCGCGTTTGACTATTCGTGTATTATCACCCTAGAGGACATCAGTCCCATTGGCGGGTTTCGCATTAAGCCGCATGTCGGTGTCGCGGGGCTTTGCTCTCCCGTGTATCTAATTAGCGCCGATGGTAAGAGAACGATGCTTACAAGCGGTCAGTGTGCATGCCCAGTTTGCTACAAGAGGCTTATAGATGCCGATTTCGAGGCGGTTGGACCGAAGATTCCGTTTAACTTGCCGGTAAGCTACAATAGCATCGCTAGTGTGTTTACCGAGGCTCCTGTCCGTGCTAGACAACCTCCTCAGTCGCAGTCGCAGCCTCCTCAGTCGCAGCCTCCTCAGTCGCAGCCTCCTCAGTCGCAGCCTTCCGGTATTCGCAACGCTAACAATGTCGCCGGTAAGTTGGTCGTCATGAAGGGAGTCGTAGGAGCCGGTAAGAGCACGACCGCGGCAACTATCAAGAATGCGATTGAGGCTCGTGGAGGTGTTTGTCTGGTCGAGGGTACCGATAAGTACTGCAAGTCTGGTATGCACATCCGCGATGCCGTCTCTCAGGTAACCCGGGAGCTTATGAAGATTAGCACGATCGCGAACGATGATCTAGTTGTTGTAATCGATACATGCGGCGAGCAGAGCAATGCCCGCAGCCCTAAGGCATTCAATGTTGACTTTGAGGGATGGCAGTATATTGAGGTGTATCCGAACCTTGATCGCAAGAACATGCGTGGATACTTTGCGTGGTCCCTGCGCAATGTTCTACAGCGTGGCGCCGTTGGTCCGGCTAGTAACTATTACTTGAGCCCTACTAGTGCCGGTTGGGTTGGTTGTATCTATGTTCATAGGAAGAAGGCGAAGGCTCTTTTTAAGCAGAGTGAGTTTGCGTTTTGGCAGTTTGACGGCGCTACTGTTGCCACCCTGAACCCCCTTGCTGATGCATACGCTGCTACTCTGACTCCATTTGTTATCAATTTCTAGGATTTCTATTTTTCTTTTTTGGTCATTCAAAGATTCATCAATTTCTAGGATTTCTATTTTTTTTGGTCATTCAAAGATTCATCAATTTCTAGGATTTCTATTTTTTTTGGTCATTCAAAGATTTATCAATTTCTAGGATTTCTATTTTTCTTTTTTATATAGTAAATTTGCTGAATCTTTGAATGACTAAAAAAGAAAAATAGAACTTTAGAACTGAACACCAAGCGCTTTCTTAATTCTGGCAAGTTGTATACCATTGTAAATAGCAGTACCCTGTTCGTAAGAAGCAATGACATTCTCCTGTATACTTAGGGATTTGGCTAGTTGAGCACGGGTCAGTTTCTTGTCAGCCCTCGCTTGTTGTAGCTTTTTTCCAACCTCAGAACCTACAGTCTTTGGAGGTGCCGGTTCATCGCTGAGGATATTATCGAGCATTTTAGCATTCGGGGCTCGATGAAACTCCCGTAGCAGTGGCGATTTTTTAAAGATGACTGGTGTAAAATCTTGATGATCCATTTGTGTATAGAAAGTTTATGGGGTATATATAATATATATGAAATTTCAATTTTATTTTGATGAATAAACTTATAGAAAAAAATGATATAGACTGGGATTATTGCGATTTATTGGCAAAAAGTGATTTATTAGCAAAAAGTGAATTGTCCGAATCAAAAAATATACCCAACACGATAAGCATGGCGACAGAATTTAAGGAGATTCCAGGATTATCTTTATTATATGATGCTATCACTGTAGATGATGAAGAAAAAATTTTAACACGTATTAACAGGGGAACATGGGTGAAGGCATTCGGAGGACGCGAGGTCCAACAATATGGGCATTTGTATGATTACAATACAAGAACATTGGGTGCGAGCACTCCGATGCCCGCATGGTTGATTAAGCTGGCTAGAAATTTGGATTTACTAACGCCGGAAAATGTAATCATCAATAAGTATGAACCGGGTGAAGGTATTACCCAACACATAGATAATGCATGCTTTGGTAATGTAATCGCGTCCCTATCGTTGATGAATCCAATCACTATGGATCTCAAATTTAATGCATTAGAACATCATTTTAGACTAGAACCGCGTAGTTTATTGCGATTAACCGGGGAAGCAAGGACGAGGTGGACGCATGGAATAGCGTCTAGGAAGAGTGATATCGTAAATAGTGTTAAAGTACCCCGGCAGACTAGGTATTCCATTACTTTTAGGACGATATCTTAAGGTGGAAGAATAAATGTTGGATTCGATAGAGAGTTAAAATAAGCTGAGAAGAACTCAAATTCTGCATACTCATTCGACATAAAGATTGTCTTTATTGTTTCAACATAATTAGGGTATGCTTCTTCAGCGGTTGCGGTTGGGTGCTTGGCGAGCCATTCATTTGCAAAATATTGCCAACCATTTGGTTTCATTTTTTCATTAGATTTATCTAGTTGTAATTGATCTATACTGCCGTATTTTAACCATAGATTATGGACCTCATTGATCAATGTACGGATATCTGCTTCATAATATTCTAATCCGTATTCCATTCTACGCTTGAAAGTTCCTTTCAGCTTCCTCATAACTAGGTCTTCGAATAGATCTGCGTTTTGGACATGAATTGTGTATAAACAGCAACTATACGTTGGATATTTACAAAGTCGTTTGTTCGGATCTGTCATGATAGTTTTACCTATTTTATAGACACCCTCGGGGACGTCGGGAGTTTTAATAATGTAAAAGAACCCACGTTCATCTTTTTTAGGAGTATCCTGCTGGGTATTAATATTTTCAGTTGCGGTTTGTATACTTTTACTAAAATCTTCCAATACCCAGGTAGGAATGTCGAATTTTTGATCATCCGCTTTATTTTTTTGTATATCACTAATATCTTCTAATACCCAAGCAGGGATGTCATCTATGAATTCGGACGGTTCTTGTAAGTCTAATAGTTTTGACATAATATAAAATAAATTATATAAAAAATTGATTTTTGCTTTAGTAGATTATTAGGATTCAACATTCCTGCAATAGAAAATGGCGTCAGATGCAACCGCCTCGATGATTTCGGCAATTTTAAATGCACTGAAAGATTTGCTGAAATTTAAGATAGTTTCGATTGTTAACACTGGTGATAAGACTCAAGATAGTCTTATTACTACTTTACTGTTATCAATGGTGGCTATGTTCTTTGCTAGTTTCACATGGAAAGACATCAAGCTAAAGATTCAATCGTTGAGGTTTAAAAAGCCGGAAGCTCGACTTACCGCCGATACATTGGCGTATTATACTGCGCTTGTGTCCACTAAGACTGAATCGTTTCGTTATGGCACTTGGATTATAAGCGACGACCAAATTCATCTTGGTGATAAAATAGCGACGTATTATTTTAACATTTATGGTGGTACCAGTTCTAAAAACGATCCATCGTACTACGATTTTAAATTAAATACGTTTAATTTGAGCAACGGGAAGAAAGGCGCCAACATTAAAAAACTAAGCCAAGTACTCAAAAATGATCATTTGTATCCCATGTTTGTCGACCATAATGGCATAGTTTGCATAGTGAAAAATTCGGATGATGGCTATGTCTTAATAGGTTATACCAATGGGTTGACGTTAGAAGCATTTATGTCCGAAGTTAATAAGCAAAATATATACGGTGATCAAACTGACGCCCAAAAGAACATTGCCCGTTCTATTTATAGTTCTGATGGTCCTAACTTGGGGACTATCTACGTAGATAGAACATTCGATATGTTCGTATCTAGGCATAAGAATGATTTACTTAACGCCATTGATGCATTTACTCGGGCGAATACGTGTGGCGCAGGCTTTGGTGGATATGGTACTTATAATTTAGGTATAATGCTTCATGGAGAGCCAGGAACGGGAAAAACGCTTCTAATTAAAGCTTTAGCCAATAAGTTACAACGTAATGTAACTGTGGTTAATATGCGAAAGATCAAAACTAGAACGGACTTCGAAAACCTGTTTAAGGGGTATAAGGATGTCATTTATTGTTTGGATGAATTTGATTTCGTCCAAAATGTTATTCAGCAGCGAAATGACGGAGCTGAAACAGCAAACAATTCGCAAACTGACGAGAAAGAGCATGTGTCTAAAAAGGAAGTTCGCGAACTTAAGGATAGGCAGCTAGAGCTTTTGAAATTGACGACTCTATCAAGTAATGCTGAGGAAAATTCTGGAAAGAAAAAGTCAACCGATTCTGGGAAGTCGCTGTTAGAACAAGAACTTACCAACATCGAGTCTCGACTGAAGAGTTTAGAGAATGCGCTGACTCTTGACACAATTCTGACAGTCCTTGATGGTATTAATGAAATGCGTGGTCGCGTTATCATAGCAACGACCAATCATTTAGATCGCATTGATAAGGCATTGATGCGAGCAGGTAGATTTGACCTAAAGATCAATTTGGGCAAATTCAACGATGCGGAGATTCGCGAGATGCTCATGCATATGTTTAGGGATTCATCATCTGAAGATCTAGCACTGATTCATAACACAAAGTTTAAGGATGGTGTGTTTGCGCCGGTGGATATTATCTATCATGCGACAACTAAAAAAAATGTTGCGGATCTTATTCAGATATTGCGGATTTAGTTTTTTTATAATGTGAAAAAAATCTATCAAAAGGAAATAAGTTTTTCCGCTGTTGATTCATCCATAATGTTATTAACCAATTCCAGAAATAGAATCATCGCATTACGACGATCATCTGATACGTACATAGTTCTATAACATAGATTTATCGACTGCATTTGATCAATTTCACCGGATAAATATTCCTCGGATTGTGTCAATAACTCGTCCGATGGTGCAATATCTACTAATGTCCAATGATAATTTAGATCATTATCCACAGGATTCACACTACGCATCAGATATAATGCATTCCTGTCTACATTGTTTTCTATCGATGTTTTAGTTCGCGTGATGGGTTTACGTATAGACTTATTACGCAGTTTAGATACCTCCTGAAGTTTCGATTTAGCTTTGATAGCATCGGCTACTATGGATAAATCAGATGGATCTTCTTCGTCCTCAATATTCAACGCATCGCTAAATGCTTCGTCGGGCGGTGCTTTAGATTTTACCCGTACGTATCTGGATAATTTGTTAGCAATAAATTTATAAGTATCTAATTCTTCGGATTCTTCTTTAATATTAAGCTCCAATTGAGCGATTTGTTTGAGTAGTTTGGCATTCTCCTGTTCTACGTAGTTGTAATCATTCAAAGCTGCGGCTGCTGCATCCTTTGCTTCTGCTATGGCAGTTTGATTTTTTTCGATGATATCCTTATATATATCAACCTGGTCATTGAGAGCTAATAATCGTTTTCTTGAAATAACCGAATCGCGATTTACTACACCTTCTGTTTCGACCCGATAGAATAATTCATAAAGATAGTCTTGTAATCTAAAAGCTGCCGGTTGTTTGGATTGCCCGAGCAATTTAGTCATACCATATCGATTGATATATGTAATTTTGTTTAGAATAATATAATGCGTTGGTATTTCCGCGTTCTTGTGAAACCACTTTAAATCGACCGATAATACTGGAAGAATGGCATCTGAGTTAATATAAACCTGGTCATTACATGAATAAAGTTCGAGAGATTGGCTAACACCAAGAGAGGCTACGAAGGTCGCGAGTTGCTGGCTTTGCTGATTTTCTTGAGTTATCCTTTTTGCGGTTAGCTTTGTATTTGCCATTAGCATTCTCTTAATAATTAAAACAAAGTAAATTCAAAATTTGAAATTAACTTTTTAGATAAATCTAAACTTGGTGATATCTAAACTTGGTGATATCTAACATGTTCCGTACTTTAATTAAGACTGTCAGTAATAGGGGCGCAAATGGAACGCATATGCTAAAAAGAAACAGCATTAATAGATGCTTCTCCAGCTCTACAAAAGATAATAGACATCCAAATGTAGAATCTAATACATCCGCAAATATTTCTTCGTTTCCGCCAAAGAAGCTAAATACTATTGTTAACTTTGGAAGACAGGGCACGTCGTACGTAGTTGAACGTTTCGGAAAGTATGTTCGCACAGAACCAGCCGGATTGTTCTTTACTATTCCGTTTCTAGAACGCATTTATGCGGTAGATACTCGTCAGATTGTTATTGACGTAGCCAGACAAAACGCATTCACCAGCGATAATGTCGCGGTCAGTGTTGCCGCACAACTATATGTGAATGTCGTCGATGTTAATGCTGCATGCTATAAGGTACAACAGCCGCTTGTCGCCGTGGTATCGCAGGCACAGAGTGCTCTACGTATCGCTATCGGAAAGAATGATTTGGATCATCTACTTAAGGATCGTATTTCTATTAATGAATCAGTACGACAGGCTCTGCACGGGGCTGTTGACCAATGGGGTGTAGATGTTGCCAGATTTGAGATTACTGAGATGACTCCAGATCGTCGTATTCAGGATGCTATGGATCTACAAAGTACCGCTGAGCGTGAACGACGTGCCATGGTAACCGCAGCAGAGGGTAAGCGTCGTGCTATGGAACTAGAAGCTGAAGGTAAAAAACTATCGGTTGAACTAGAGGCACATGCTAAAAAAGTGGCTGTTGAACTAGAGGCACAGGGTATGCTTAATGCAGCTAAGTCGCTAGAACATGTTGCCCCGTCAGTCCTTAACTATTGGCTACAAAATATGCATATCAAGATGATAGGCGATATGGCTAAAAATAGTAAATATAATTCTTACTTTATGAGTAAGGACATGGCACAGCTTCCTGTATGGATGGATTCACTGCAGACGAATAATATGGAGAAACCCGCGACCATTAAAAAAATAATGTAGCGGAATACTTTTTCTTTTTTAAAAAAACTTAGTAAAACAGGAGTAGTTCCGTTCTCTAGTCCTGGACACGTCCGAGGTCCTTGAACTTTTCGACGAACTCAGCATCCGTGAGGACCGCTTTGATGCTCGCAAGTCTGGTCATCATTTGTTTTGAGCCCGGAGACAAATCCTGCCTCGCCATGATTTCCTCGTAATTGTCCGGCAAAATTTTCTGTTGAACCCAGAAGATTTCAGAAGAATTGTCCGGAGTGTTAGCATAATCCGTAGACAGCTCCTGCAGCCTCTTCTCGGAGTCTCCGAGCCATCGCTCGTATCGGGGCTTGGCGCGCCATCTGTTTTCATCATCCCACGAGATCTTCCATACTGCTGGATGACTCTGCGCGAAATGGGCGTACGCCTCTGAGAAAGTGGCGAAGCGCCGAATGTCTCCGATTTCGTCTCTGGTTTGGAATTCCATTTCTTTGTGTGATTCTAATTAGTGTTATTTACCATAAATAAATTCATTTTTTTAATTTAGCAAAACATTGATTTGCTTTAGATGCTTGACAGCCGTAGTTACGTTGCGTTTGAGCGATGCATCATTATCATCACCTTCTAGGGAATCGATAATAACAGAGATTCTACTTTGGATAATATCCATCACTCTACGAAGCTCATCTGCTGACTTAGCCGGTGCTCTACGTTGTTTGCCCGGCTGGTGATCTACGGTAGAACTGCTTGATGTAGGTGCGCTAAAATCTAAAGCCGCTAAGTCAGCGGGCGGCTCTACCGCAGTAGATGAAGATGAATGAGATCCACCGCGCCCGCGTCCACGTCCGCGTCCTGTTGTCGACATTATTATATATGTTGTATAACGCTTACTCTTTAATATATTTATAAATAATATCACAACTGTTGGACTTTGTGGATAAGATTATATGAATTTATTGGTCCGATGCAAAATATAGTTCACCTATTGGTCCGCCATATTTAGATATGACTTCTACTGAATCATATATTTTTTTTATATTTGGATTGGTTTTAGTCTCATCGCCGAATACTAATAAATCCGGGGATTTCTGAAACAGTTCATCTATATGGGTTAATTCTATCGCTTTGGTCGATGTAGATATACCACTTACAAAGTCTATGATATATGGCATAAGTGGGTCTTGTTTTATTTTAGCGCGAACTATAATGGGTATATTATTGAGTTGATCTAGATAATCTATTATCTGCTCTTTCTTAATACCATGTCCAACAATCAGCAATGCATCAATATTAGGCGAACCATCAGTTGTAAAGTTTATAGTAGCTTTCTCGGCAGCCATCATAAGATAGTTGTGTATAGTTTCTAATCTTAGCCTAGCTATTCTATTTTGACTTTGACCACCGCGGCTCTGTCGTTTTTGTAATCTAGCTGTTTTTTCCGCTAAATATTCGAGCTCGAATAGATCATTAGTTTTGCTAATTATAGTTTCTTCGCCATATATTTCTATAATTCCATATGAAACTTTATGCTGTTGAAATAAAACTTCTATTGGTTCTGTAATAAAGGATCTACCACAGTTATAGATAAATTTGGATATACATTTAGGAGGTTCTATCACTACTAGGCTAAATAGAACACTCTACAAACATGGCGATCCCGTTATCCGGGAGACTTTTCATCTGAGCAATATGTGTTTGCATCTGTGTGAGAGATTGGATAACTGAGTGTCGATTAATCCGATTCTTGATATTTTTTGCGGTTGCTAGTTCTTGGGTGAGAAATTGGCGTAGTTTACCAATATTGATATTAGGCGTAATTAGCGTGATCCTTGAAGTGTTCGCGGAAGATGGTAATTGATTGAGTGAATTTATTTGCTCCATTTTAAGAAAAATTGAATATATATTATTTATAATATTAATAAGATCTTATATCAAAATGACCAAATCGAGCTATGAAAAAATTTGGCATGGAACGAAACATATTGTATGTGTGACGGACGAACCATCCCCTCTAATCCTGCCACCCGAAAATGATATGTCAATCACACTCCATAAAACTATAAAGTTTAGAAATGATTATCCAATGAACGTTGATTCGGTGGCAATCGATTTGGCGGAAGAATAATACCCATAAAATTTGATTTTCTATGTTAACATGAATATAACAGATGAACAGAATTCTACGTTTTATTCGCGATAATAAATTAGTGTTAGCCCAATATGTATATTGGGTGGGTTATTTTTATAACAATCATGAACGCATTAAAAAAGAACAATATAAGATATAACCTTATTTTTTATTTATTATTATATATTCTATAAAATGCAGGCGCCTCTCAAATATAATTTGAAACTTTACCCAAGTCCGGTTGATACGCGTGATCACATTATAAAGGCAACTACGCCCGTAAAAACAAGAGGCATTGCTGATTTAGCTGTACATTGTACCAGCATTAAAGATCAGGGAGCACTCGGTTCATGCACGGCATTCGCCGCGGTTGCGGCAATGGAATATCTGCATAAACGATTTGGTGGCAGTAAAATAGATGATATGTTTTCGGAAAGATTTACCTATTATGCAACTAGGGTTAATGTTTTGGGATGGGCGCCCGAAGATTCCGGGGCATATGTTCGCGATGCTGTTAAGTCTCTGGTGAAATATGGAACTTGTTTAGAAAAGACGTGTGTGTATAATAACGACTGCCGTACCGCGCCATCACAAATTGCATATAGCGAAGCCTTAAAATATCAAGCTCTATCATATGCAAAGTTTGAGGATGGTAAATCGCCGGCGGAACGTCAACAATTAATAGGAACTCTTAAGGCTAATTTAGATGCAGGGTTACCGATCGTTGGAGGGTTTGTTTGTTATTCCAATTTATGGAATGCTGTAAAGGGTGTGATACCACCACGCAATGGGCAGATTATCGGTGGTCATGCTATTCTTATAGTTGGTTATGATGATAATAAGAAACTCTTTAAATTTAAGAATTCTTGGGGCGTTGGTTGGGGTGATGGCGGATACGGATATTTACCATATGATTTTTATTTCTTGGGGGATATGTTTGATCTATGGTCTATCCATCGTTCGGAACTCGAGGATATTAAATCTGTCGGACTGGAAGTTAGTAATCCCGTTATTAAAAAGAATATCGATAAAGCTGACGTGGAAGCCGTACTAAAAGAGGTTTCTGAGAAGTTAGATGGTGTGTTAGATCGTAAGCAATGTATGCAAATTATGAATGAACTCATGAGTAGGTATAGAACTAAGCCAAAGATAATGGCATTAATAAATGCGATGAAGAATGCCTTATATAATACAGCAACGTAAGCGCCACATGGATTAAATATCGAATTATTTTTTGTTAAAATCTAACTGATTAAGTGGTATTTATCTATATAAAAGTCTTAATAAAATGGAAACCAAACACTTTATTTTCCCTATCAGCCAAGATCTTTTTAGATTTTAAAAAAAATTAATTTCAGCAACAGATACATACGTTTATGCCTTCTTCTTCTTCGTAGAACGTGGGAAACCTATATTTGCATGGTTGGAATGCAAGAATTGATGATATTACTATGTAAGTAAATGTAAATCCAAATATCATTCTACCTCCATTTTTGAAGTAATTTATAAACCCGCGATTAACATCACTCCATATGGCTACCTCATCGGACGATAAAGTATTATACACATGCATCATATATATCGATAGGCAGAAAGGTACGTAAATTACCATAAAACTTGTACACATAAATCCGGAAATTATGGTACTTTGTTTTTCCGTGTGATAATATGCGGTTGCAGTTGCGATTAATATCATTGTTGCTGGAAAAACGATGGGTGTAAAAATGCACGTAGTTATACGAACTGCGAACATGATTCCCCCCGGAAGTTCGTTGATCGAAATGCGAGTCGTGTTATTACAATCCATACTACTATTAGTGTTGTTAAAAGCGTCATTCAAACTGTCATTCAACTCAACCCGAGTATCGCCATGCCTCACAAGTAGTCCAATTGACCAAACTGTCATTGCCAATTCGAGAAAGGCAACCGCTGCGATATAACAGTAGAAAATCACAACCATGATTTGCCTGGATATTATTTGTCCCGACATGTTAGAAACCAAAGTACTATACGCGATAATATTCAATTTTTTCTTGTTATATACATCAAAAAAAATTTAAGTTTGATGAAACTACGTCTAGTATGGCTTAGCCAGCACGGGTTCAGTGAGGCGCCCGCTATCCGGATTGAGAACTAGCGAGCCCTGTGCAGTCGCAGCCTTCAGAGATTGCTCGAGTTGCTCCTTAATGTCTAGAATGGACTTCTCGTCTAGCTTACCAGCATCGGTAACGCGGTAATACTGGAAAGTACAACGAATGGGCAGAGCTGAGTCGCGCGTAAGAACTGTAGAACCAACTCCGGTATAGGGTCCAGCAGAATCGCCAAGTCCGATTTGTCCCATATCCATACCGCGAGGCAGTGCCAAACCCTTCGGGATGCCTAAATTGGCGCTGCGATAAACGACGGTATCGCCAAATAGATCCGCTCCTCCATCGCATGACTCTTCTTCACAGTCTTCGTTCGTAAATGCGCAACATTCCTGGACCCCGCCGTAGTAGCTACGTTCATGGGAGCGCGGCTTCTGCTTAAGCGGTACTTGAATCATCATGAGTCTGTTGTCTAGTATTTCAGCAGTCTTCATCTCTTTGAATGAATCGACCCGGGTCTTCTGTTCACCAGCTCGAATACGAACATTTTCGAGTCGCTCGACTGAGAACCACTTGGCAGTTCCAAGATCATCAAAGAACAGCTTGGTGTTGCTAGAATCCAGAACTTGAACAGACGTGCCGTTCTTAGAAGCAAGAATGACTAGAACCGCCGGATCCTCCGACCTAGACTGGTAGTTAAACAGCTGCACGGCGAACTGGGTCTTCTTTCCAAACTCAACCGGGAGAACACAGCATTGACTAGAAGTGAGAACTACCGAATCCCGCGCATCGTAGAGATTCAGCTCTTCGAGAAGTGCCTTGAGCGACTTGACCGTACCTTCATGATTGACGTTGAAAGTCTCAATCGGTACGTCATGTGTCACATCAGCAAAGTTAGGCTTGCGGATAACGGGCATAAGTGCGTTAGAATCCTTGACAACTAGAGTCATGTCAGAAATGTTTGGACCCAAGCACGAACCCTTGCTACGCCCCGTATCTTCCCATGAAACGGTATTAGCATTAAGTCCGTGCGCCTTGAGAAGCCTAATCGTAGACATATCGTCGGTCAGACGGGAAACGACGTTGTTTACGGACGACATTCTTTTATTTATAAGTAGTTATAATAAATTCATTTTTTTAGGACCATAAAAATTAGAATTTGAAATTTTAATTTATGGATAATCTACATATGAATATACCAAGTTTGGATCGAATAATAAATATTGCCCTTGTCGGGCATGTCGCGAATGGTAAGACGACTCTCGTTAATGCGTTAACCGGCGTGAATACCAAGCGATCATCATCCGAAAAGAAATCGGGACGAACAATTAAGTTGGGTTATGCAAATTGTATCATATGGCAATGCGTCAAGTGTATGCAGATATACTCTAGTGGGCAAACGGAATTGCCCGAATGTTGCATGCAACAGATGGAGAAAAAAGCTATAGTTTCATTCGTTGATGCCCCGGGGCATCATTCTTATATACATACAATGGTAAAAGGCGCGACCGTAGTCGATGGGGCTCTATTGGTTACGGATGTTCGTAAAGAACCCATGCAAATGCAAACAATCGAGCATCTGGCTATTTTGAGTATCTTAAATGTTAAAAATATAATCGTTATTCAAAACAAAGCGGATCTGGTTAGTCCCGATAGATGTGTAGAACATTATGATCTGCTTAAGAAAGAGTTATGCGGTACTTCTGCAGAAAACAGTCCTATAATACCTATATCAGCACAAAACAATATTAATATTGATGTATTGCGTAAGTCTTTGCTGACGATGGTAACCGGAATTTTAAATAGCATAGAGAAAGCTTCTGACAGTCAAAAGACTGGAGTTTTTCAAATTATTAGATCTTTTGATATTAATAAACCTGGCGATGATATTAGTAATATCAAAGGCGGTGTATTAGGCGGAACTGTAATAGGCAACGCACAATATCAAATAGGTGATAAGGTAGAAATCAGACCCGGTGTATTACAAAAAAACAATATCAATAAAACAATAACATATATACCATTACAAACAGAAATTCGAACTATCTTTGCGGAAAGTAAATCTTGTAATAGTACAACTATCGGTGGATTATATGGAATAGGTACGGGGTTAGACCCGACTCTTACGATTGCGGATAGTTTAAGCGGAAGTTTACTAGGCAAGCCTGGAGAATTGCCACCGGTCGTATATGAAATTGAAATGCGGATAACTCATGTTAATTTAGATTCTAGCCATAAGGTGCGGGTTAAGCCTGGTGGGTTATATAGGCTAATCATCGGAAATGTAGTAGTTGATGCTGAATCCGTGGAATCTAAGACCTCTAAATCTGTTATTATGAAGTTAACGCGCCCTATCTGTACAATAGAAACGATATGCTTAATCTATAACGTAGAATCATCAAATACGCGGCTGATTGCATTTGGTTCATTCGGAATAAATAAGGCGTGTTTATCAGTGATTGAAGTAGAACAGTATAATTACTTAGAACTTATTAAAGATTTAAAAATCCATGAAAGGGCATTTACAAAAATTCCCGTAGTGCGTATGGTTCGCGAAAATAGAAATGTAATTTGGACGAATATCGACGCATTTGCTAAAGCGATATATCGCACACCACAGGAAATTATCAAATATTTAGCTGTCGAAACTCTCGTGAATATTTCGATTTGTGCAGGTGGATTACGATTTTATAAATCTAATCTCAATTCAGCTAAGATAGAATCTATCATGAAAAAATATATAAAAGATTTTGTTCTATGTGGGCAGTGTAAAAGTTTAAATACATCCAGTGATGTCTGTAATGAGTGTGGTGCATGTGTTAGAGATTTACGGGTATAAATGTCTGAAGCTTGATATTGTCCCCTTTGAGATATACGAGAGTTAATCCATTTTCTACCGGATTACGATAATAATTTAAATCTTCTTTAAGAATTTGAAATCCTAATTTTTTATAAATGCTCAGAGCTGTTATATTAGATTTCCTCACCTGTAGAATGATTGGATATTTTTTGTGCGAGTTAATTGCAAGTTTTAGTAATTTCGAGCCAATGCCAATGCCGCGATAATCCTTGAGGACTGCCAATGAGAAAATACATGTATGAACTAGGTTCGATTTATGTTTCCTAGAGAATGGAATGAGCACTTTATCATCAAGAGTGTCTGTTTCTAAGTTCGCCATGATAATATAACCTATTATCTTCCCAGTTTCTTTTTTCCTACATATCAAAGTGCTATTTATAAGTTGTTCGTATGTTTCCACCGAATAGTTCTCTGGAAGACATTCCTCGTTGATAGTTTTAATCTCTGTCAAATCTGTACGTTTGGCGATTGAAAAACTATAATTGTCCATTATTTTTTTACGGGGGTATATAGAATATACCCCATAGGTTTATAACTGGTATATACAAATGTCAGATACTACCAATACCAGTTACTATCATTGCAGCTATACTAAAAATTACAACATTTATTATTGACTTTATTAAAATACACGACATATGAGCTATTCGTCAATAGTTAGATATTGGTATACTCCGCCAAATGCTACTGCCGCCATCCCTGTTCCGATCGTCCAACCTATTAGTTCATTTGAAACATTATTATCGAAGCTTACTTGGACTATGATAAATATGATAAATATGATACATGCTATTATACATAATGCTGTAATTGATAATGTGATAAATTTAACTTCTTCGTTCTTTTCGTCTTCGTCTTCGTCTTCAGACGTGCGCCACTGATTGAGAGCCTCTGCTGCGATGCTATTCATATTTTTTTAATGTATATCTTATATCGATAGTTTTACTTTCTTAAAAAAATAACTAAATTATGACTGGATACGCGGATATACTACTTACTTACGACCCTTGGACCTGGAGCGCGACCGAGAACGACTCTTGGATCTGGCACGACGAGCCGCGCCGCCCTTCTTAACAGCTTCTAATTTGGCTAGAATGCCATCTAGACATTTGTCATCGGCTAGTTTATCGCATTTATACATGCCCTTGCATGCTAGTCCGACTTTTTCGGCATCCTTACCCTCGGCGATTAACTTATCGCGGAGTTCGATGATCTTCTTAGCCTTATCAGTAGAAGGTCCTTTCTTATTACGTCTGGGAGATTTAGCAGAAGACATTTACAGAAAACGGTATATTGTATATGATATATATTTTTTATGGTAATTTATTCTTTTTTTTCTTTTGTTCAGAGTTTTCTTCTTTGTTTTTAATGGATCACTCAAATAGTAAATTTATATTAAAGAATAAATAATATATTTATGCGTGATTAGCTCAGTGGTAGAGCATCCGCCTTATGAACGGAAGGTCGCGGGTTCGATCCCCGCATTGCGCATCTCTTTTTTGGTGTTTTAGGGGTAAAATAAAAATTGAATTTTTATTCGTTTAGTGTACCATTAGCTCAGTGGTAGAGCATCCGCCTTATGAACGGAAGGTCGCGGGTTCGATTCCCGCATGGTACATTTCTTTTTTGATGGGTTTTTCGAATTTTATTATAAACAATTGGCACTATATTTGTGCCAACATTCCCGAGTGGTTAAAGGGGCGCCCCTCAAGAGGGCGTGCATACAGCTTCGCAGGTTCGAATCCTGCTGTTGGTATTTTTTTGTATAAAAAATTGATTATTTTGCCACTTAATAACATTACCATCTCAGCTTTTGCTTAAATTCTTTACAATACAAGGCAAAAGAAAATGAGTCGCACCTACGCCCAAGTCGCTGCTACCAAAGTGGGTAGTGTTGATCGGAATACTCAATCTACCGAAGAGGATGAGAAGGTCGGGAGCACTAAGTCTTCCGAAGTGGAAACCGACATCGACAAGGTCATCGCCGGCTTTGCTAGGCTTGCGGAGCGTCTCGAGCGTGAGAATGCGATGCTTGTTCAGCTTCCCGTCGGAAAGCCTAACATCGAGTATCCTGAAGTTGCGTACGCTCCCAGGTACATTTCCAAGTACATCGATGCTACCAAGCTCCCAAAGATGGCTAGGTCTCTTACGTTTCGCGCGGACCGCAGTAGGTCATCAATGCCTAGGTTCCCGCTTCCCCTGGAGATGCGCGCTCCGATCATGCTGTGCGATTCACGGGAGTACCAGATGATTGCCATTCGTATCAAGGCATCGGCTGAAATGGTGAAGCTGCGCAACGCCAGATTCATTCCTCGTGGACAGGTTAAGCCTGCTGCTGACGGTACTTGGACTAGCGTTTTGCTGATCATCAACAACTATCCTGACAAGTGGGCTGCGTTCGAGGATCACTACGAGTATGGTATTGAGATCATGAAGGAGATGATCACGATGCGCCACGAACACCGGGTCCACAAGAAGTACCTGACCTGCTTCAGCGGTTGCGACCACTGTCCGTTCGGTTCAGCGATTGGCGAGCCTGGCATCGATGTCTTTACGAACATGCTGCTTGATGTGGATGAGGACTTCAAAATCATTTGAAAGAAAACCCAGGATTTCTTTTTTTCCGAATTTTATTATAAACAAATGACACTATATTTGTGCCAACATTCCCGAGTGGCTAAAGGGGTACCCCTTAAGAGGGTATGCATATCGCTTCGCAGGTTCGAATCCTGCTGTTGGTATTTTTTGTTTTTTAATAGTAGAAATGTAATTCTAGCGGACAAATTTCACAATAAAGTACAGCAATTTATTTTTTTAATCGTAGAAATGTAATTCTAGCGGACAAATTTCACAATAAAGTACAGCAATTTATTTTTTTAATCGTAGAATCATCAGAAATGTTGTCATCATGTAATTCTAGCGGATTGTTATAAGGGGTATATAAAATATTATTTGTTAGATCACTGGCGATATGTAAAAACGTATCTGCTATGTTGTGATAATATTTTGCACTCGTTTCAAAAAATGGACAATTTATTTCTTTGGCGAGATTTGCCCCCTGGTCATATGTGATTCGTCTGGACATAATTAAATCGCTCTTATTTCCTATCAAAAAACATCTTGTATTTTCTGGTATTAATGCATACCAATTCTTAACATGATTATATGATTCTGCATTAGTAATATCATATATCAAAATAATGCCATGAGTACTACGTAAATATGATTGTGTTATCGCTTTAAATCTCTCCTGCCCGGCAGTGTCCCATAATGCGAGTTTTACCCTTTTGTCTTGGACTGTGATAGTTTTGCAATAATAATCAACACCTACTGTGGAAATATAATTCGGTTCAAAGCATTCATCTATATATTGTTGTAAAAGAGTTGATTTACCAACTCCACTGTCGCCCAGTATAAGAATTTTGAAAATTAAATCTAAATCTGACATTTAATACGAGTCTATATAAGTATGTATATAGAAGATGGTTAACTTCTAAAAAAGATTTAATTTGCGGAATGTCTATCATGGTAATTACGATTGGCAAAACAGACGCCACAATTATTTGGTGAGTTGATAGGTGTATGAAGATGGTCATGCTTTACACATGTGGACCACATATGATAACTACAATCAAGATAATGGATGTCCGCTGGTTTACATGCTTCACAAAATACATCGGAAGCGATTCCTTCATTTGCGCAATCATAACATAAATATACGCATTCCCTACATAGCAGCTTTTTACAAACTGTGCACTTATTCGATACATCGAGCCATTCATTTAATGAATGATAATCATTCAATACGCAGGTTCGACAAATTTTGTCCCCACAACTGGTGCAGTTCGAAAACTCCCCAAGAGCTTCACAACAATTGGGGCAATCGCTGTTCATCGCCAATAGTAAGGATTGCATATCAGTAAAGTGGCTCACTAATTTATGCTTGGCAAAGATATTACTATGATATCCTGTTATAGGTTTATCTGTTAGATTAAGAACAAATACTTTTTTGTTATTACCTAAAGCGACCCCTAATTCTGTGCAAGAGCCGCGATAAGGATATTCTATATCAGTGATAATAGTGAGTAGAAAATCAGCCTGTATAACTCCATCCACATCACCTTTAGCATATCCTGCGATCTCCTCTTCGGTGTGTACGCCATTCGTTTCTATTTTTGTCCAGTTATGAGTAATGATATATCCGAGAGATTCCAACTGTTCAATTTGCTTTCCAATAAATACCTTGTCATTCCATTTTCCGGCGACGTATAGTTTGATGTGATTGTTAGGAGGAGGGCTTGACATTTTTTAAAAATATATATAGTTAATATAATCGTATTTTTAAGTATAATAAATATTTAAAATTAAATATCCGATTAATATATCTTAAAAATGTCGAATACTGTTGCTGTGGATAAAAAACTAGATACTGTTGATTGGTCCCTGTTCCTTGGAACTGGAGTTGCTTTGGCTGGAGGTTTATACATAAATGGATTGGATATGAATGGCATTACCACCACCTTAGCAGTACTCACACTAGTTGTACTAGCCTTGTTATTATGGGGAATGCTGACCGGGCATGACAAAGTCGCCCAATTTATTATAGATCATCAAATGGTAGCATTAGCCGCCAGTGTATTAATAGCTGCAAGTTCTTTACTCACAGTTTTGACGGTAACGGCTATCAGAAGCACTCATTCTGGTTAAAAAAAATGAATTATTTTTTTCTATTAACTATTCTAATAAACTATTCCGATAAACTGAAAAAATGTTCAAGCCTGTTGCTGGCGATGATTCCAAGATCGAAGTCCTAGGACTAGTGAGGTCTGTGCGATCCGGTAAGGATTTTGCATTCGTTGAAGTTGGATACGGTGATTCACAAGTTCAGGTTGTCTTTGGATCTAAAAAAGTTAAGGAACCGACTGTTGGTTCGTTTGTTTCAGACCATGCCGAAGTCAAGGAACTAGACACTGGTTCATTTGTTTCAGACCCTAAAAAAATTAAGGAACTGACCATTGGTTCGTTTGTTTCGGTTGTGGGTAAGAAGACCGATTTGCCTACTGGAGTTTATAGTTCTCAGACTTTTGAGATTACAGACGCTACTGCGCATATTCTATCTCGCGGCGATCCGTCAACTGTTAGTATTTGCCCGCCCGGGGCATCTGCGGAAATTCGGCTTGAACGTAGACTGTATTACTTTAGGGACAAGGAGTTTATCGAGATTCTGCGACTGAGCGATGTACTTTGTCAGTCTTTCAGGAAGTTCTTTGTTGCAGGGGGATGCCTCGAAGTTCTGCCCCCTAGTTTTACCGGAGTCGAATGTGAGGGCGGTGCTACACTTTTCAAGCTGGATCATCCTGGTAGGTCTTCAACTGAACCTATGCCGGCATTCCTTACTCAATCATCGCAATTTGCCCTTGAGTATATGCTTCCCGGAGTGGGTGATTGTTTCTGCATTGCGCCATCGTACCGAGCCGAACATTCTCATACGCGTCGCCATCTCACCGAATTTACTCATGTTGAGGCTGAATGGGGCGGAATTGACACGTTCGACAAGCATCTGGAGAAGCTTAGTTCCATGTTGCAATCGGTTGTCGGTGAGTTTCTTAAGCTTGGCGAAAAGAGCCTGAAGAAGCTTGGAAAGTACGAGCGTGTTGCTGGACTTCTTGAAAAGACTAAGGATATTGTTGTTCTTACTCATCGCGATGCTATAGAGAAGTGTCGGGAACTGTCTATCGATGGTCCGGATGGTAAGCCATTCGGTGATCGGGATGATATTCCGGAAGCTCAAGAACGGAAACTCATTGATACTCTTGATAAGATAGTGTTTCTAGTTAAGTTTCCACGCGAATTTAAGTCATTTTACATGAAGCTGGATCCGCTAGATGAGTCGTATGTTCTTGGTTGCGATGTAGAAGTCCCGGGCGTCGGTGAAATCATCGGCAGTGGTATGAGGGAGTCGTCGTTCGAACGTTTGACTGAGCGGCTGATATCGGCGGGACTAGATCCGGCTGATTACAAAGAATATCTTGAACTGCGTAAATCGGGATTTTGTCTAACTTCTGGTATGGGTTTGGGACTTGGTCGCATGCTATGCTGGCTGTTGGACAAACAGTCCATCCGCGATGTAGTTGCATTCCCGCGTTTCCCGGGATATCTGATGCCCTAGTAAGAGAAAAACACCTTTTTATTTTTTAACCAAGTAAGAGACAACAACTGTCGCTGAAATGCTACCAAAATCTATAAGTAAGTCTTTTAAAAAAATTGAATTTCTACGTGCTTAGTATCATTAAATCGAGATTGTGATCAAACTTAAAGTAAGTAAAACTTACAAATTCACATCTCAATTTTCTGCAGCTTCAAGAAAAGTAATACCAGAAACAATGATCAACACTGGAGAAATCAGGCGTCCCGATGCTGAGGATTACCTTGGCTCTGATGATGAGGCTGACGCCTATTCGGATGATGAAGACATCTGACCATGCAAAGTGCAACTTATTTTTTTAGTAAAAAAAGAACCAACGTAATAGGATTTCTATATGTATTTAAGTAAAAATTAACGACGCTGAGTGATCGCCTCAAACGTAATAGAAGTTCCATCAGCATTATTACGTGTACACCTGGCAATATCACCGAGAAAATCAATCCGCGACTCGGATCCGTTTGCGCTGCGCTCGGTTACCCGCATACGGGAGTACGGATCATCGTTAATGTAAATACACTTATTTTTAGTATGCTTAGTAAGTTCATTTGAAGGCTTGGCTGGCTTGTATGGAGTCATTGCAGTACTAGGAGCTCCGGTATATTTAATCTGCTCATTGTTCTCACGGTGAGACCTATGAGACGTGTCAGACCTATGAGACACTCCAGACCTATGAGACGTGTCAGACCTATGAGACACTCCAGACCTATGAGACCTATTGTCGTAATCACTATCGCTTCCATCTTCTGCGATTGGTCGCATTTCCTCAGCCTTTGCCTTTTTCACAGCATCCTTCAATCTATCTAACTTGAACTTCTTATAAAGAAGGTTGTAGCTATCGAGTGTAATGTACGTTCCCTCCGGAGCATTTGGTTTGTAATCGCCAACAAACAAATGTTTTATTTGCTTGTTATTGATAAACGGATGATTTTTGGGAATCAATTTAAAATCGGGGTTATAAGTATAACTCCAGTTGTACCAATGCGGTTGTCCTCCCATTGAAAGGGAACTACTCATATTACTCAGTACGTCAGACATTCTGTTTTTGATTGTTTGCAATTGGTCCAACGTTGTTAAAACATCATAATATTCAATTTTTTTTTAGATTATGTATCGGGGCTATCATGTCTGATCGCCGTCCTCAACATTAGCGTATCTATCTTATATTTGTCCTTCTAAAAAATACATACACTATGAAAAAATGTTCGAAGTAAATTCTCGATTTAATAATATATATTTATATATGTCCAACGAAGCATTATCATTACCCATAGCGGCTATTGTAGGTAGTTCCACTCCTTCCGGGGCTGGCAATTTTATCACTTATCGACCCAATTATGTAGGTCCTAATATTTCAGGAACATACACGACATGGGCAGATACTATGGATGCTCTTGCAGAAATAGGCAATGGTCCCAGATATCTGACTTTTCATGATGATGATATACCGATGTCGGTGATAATTCCAGCCGGAACTTATGATATGAAAAATGTAGTGTGGTTTATGGACTTCACTGTGAACCTGCCATTAAATCCAAGTAATGCTGTAGATGTAGTACTGGACGATGGTGTATATTTTGAACAATTAGGCATTATAGATGGTCCTATAAATGTCATAGTACAAAATACTATAGCACCATGTATGAGATTTGCAACACCTGCAGTTGCAAATATGCCTGCGTTTACATTCAATTTAAAAAACTTTGCGAAGATTTCTATCAATGGCACCCAACCATTGATAGAAATTGATAATGCTAATAGTATGGCAGCACTTTTTGATACATTTGTAGTATTAGCGCCGAATAATGGAATACCCATGGGTGTATTTAGAGTTGCTAATGGTAGCGCATTGCAAGTTTTCATAACTGGTGCTGGTACAAATTTACCGAATAATTTTATTACCGGCGATGGTTCACCTGGTTGTAGTATGATATACTTTCCATTGACACACGGGTCATTTACAAATTTTTCCGTTGATATCAACAGTTATTCTGGGTTGAGTAATTTGAATATACAAAACAATACTAGAACTTTAAGGGGAGTAGTAAGTAATGTAGGTGCACCGGGCGTTAACAACGATTCGAGCGATGGACATTTACTAGGATCCCTATGGGTAGATAACTCGGTATCTCCGGCGATAGTTTATGTTTGTGCAGATAATACTAATGGAGCAGCTGTTTGGGATTCAATAGGCGCCCCGGTAGATACTCTAGAATATCACGATGCTATCGTTGGAGGTCCGAAACAAACACACGCGACCATAGCCGCCGCCGTAGCCGACAATAAACAGAGAATAGCCGTGCTGGAGGATGTTACTGAAACCGTCACTATAAGTCCGATAGCCAATAATGTAATTATAAATATTGCGCCTAGTGTAACGGTTACTTACTCGGCTGCCAACGCGGGTGCTTTTATAGATACTGCATCTATGGTAGCAGGAAAATTAGTAATTCACGGCAATGGGAGGATATATGTACCTAATTCGGCTAACCGTATTTTAATAACTGATTCTACTTCTCTCGATTCGGTAGTAGAAATTAGAGACTTACAATTAGACTTTAGCGCAGTAACGGTTTCTGCTGTTAGATTCTCGAATTTAGAAAAAGTATTAATAAGGAGGTGTCTAGTAACCGGTAATGGAGTATTATTCAATCATATTGATTTCTTAAATATTCAAAAGGATATTGTATTAGAAAATAACAGCATTTATAACACAGCGACGTCTACTGGTTATACGTTACGTATTGATGGTATAAATGCCAATGCAGCATTAAGGGTTATAGAAAATATAGGTATTGATGACAAATCATTTAGCGTTCAATTTGCTAACGCAGTTCCGAAGTATATTACTGCGGTAAACAATCAAATGGATAGTTTCGTTTTGTCTGGGATCAACCCGGCTACCGTTGAAAATTTAATGTTTGCTGGTAATAGATTACTCGGCGGGTTAGACTGGTATCACAACGGCGGTTCTATGTCTGGACATTTCGTTAATAACTATATAGCGGGTAATGCAAACATAGGAGATGGTATAGGTTTGACGATGGATAATATAGTTATATCCAACAACAAAATAGGCGGTATGTTATCAATAACCAGCAATTTATTTGAAAAAATGAATGTAAGCGATAATGTTGTTACTGGATTAATAAGTATAAGTAGTACCAATATGAATGCGTGCTTGGTGCATGGAAATAAATCTAGCGATACTATAGCTATCAATGCTACTACCAACTTATCAAATAGTATATTTACGAGCAATGCGGCGGTTTTAACATTCAATGTACAATCTAATGCCAGTTCTACTAATAACGTAATCTCTAAGAATACTGGTGCGGGTATGACTTTTACTATGTGGGGACCTGTAGAGAACGTAAGTATTTTGGATAATATTTCTACTGATACATTTACTTTCGGATCTAACGTAGGAAATATCGACAGATGTACAATAGTAGGTAATACTTCTACTAATTTGTTTAGTATAAGTACAATCTTCGGTATATTAAATTCCAGTATAGAAGGAAACAAATCTAACGATGATATGAGTATAGTTTCTGCGAATAATATAGAAAATACTCAAATTCTAGATAACTATATATTAAATGATTTTACGATGCAGGCGGATGGTATTAGCGATGTACTTTTTAAGGGTAACTTTATAGGCACGGGAGGAACATTTGCAAGATTTGAAGTTGCAAATCAAAACATTGATAAATTGCAAATAATAGGAAACAAATTTGACAGAGAAATGTTCTTAGACATGACCTTAGCCAATAGAGATATACAAGGATTGATATTTACTGATAATATTTGTGCAGCTCAAGTAAATTTAGGAACTGCAGCTTTCACAAGACATATAACAAATGCTATAATTAAGGGTAACCGTGTAGACAATCAAATAGTTATGAATTCTACTGGAAATATTAGATCTGTTAATATCACTGGTAATAATCTGTCTAATGCAGCTGGTACTACTTACTACGACATAGATTTTACAGGAGGTACAACAGCGAATATAAGCTTGAATGGAAATTTGATGAACAATGTATTGAATGGTAGTATAGGTACCATATTAGCTGTAGGCAATATCACCGGGGGTGTTTTACCTGGTAATCCAGCGCTTCATGTCAGTTCTGTTGCCAACTTATAAAATTCTTTTAATTAGCGCCGCTCGTATTCTGTCGGATGCGCATTCGCTAGCATTTGCTAGAATTCAATCAGCTGATCAGGCAGGGCTATCCCGTCTGATCGTCGCCCTCAACATTAGCGACCCCTCCCTCCTTTTAAAGGTG
>JACCDW010679914.1_pt1 | contig 34395 bp, 33 predicted proteins | sample 7449781 | NCBI WGS metagenome assembly JACCDW01 (sample SAMN15323449, study PRJNA562643) | freshwater metagenome | isolation source: river surface water | place: USA:Blue River Watershed | collected 2017-08-18
GGATCCATCTTGCGCGCTTCTTTGCGCTCAATATGGTCTTCAACGTTAAAGCCTTTCAGCTCACATGCAAATTTGGTTTTGAATTTTGAGGCGTCAAATCGGGTAATAAGATTAGCCCCGCTAGTTCCAGCTAGCAGGGCATTCCAATACTCGGGTACCGTATTGCCCAGTGGCGTAAGAGCGCCTAGGCCGGTAACAACGACCCTTTTTAGTTCCATAAGGAAAGGGTAATAAGGTTTTTAATTACTTGTTGCTTTCGATGTAATCGATGGCTTGACCAACAGTAACAATCTTTTCAGCTTGGTCATCTGGAATAGCAATTCCGAACTCTTTTTCGAATTCCATGATCAATTCCACGGTGTCCAAAGAGTCTGCACCCAAATCATTAGTGAAGCTTGCTTCACGCTTTACATCTGCTTCATCCACACCTAGTTTGTCTACGATGATGGCTGTTACTTTCTTTGCAATTTCTGACATAATGTCGAGGTTTTAAAAGGTTAAACGCGGTCAAAAGTAATATTTTTTACAATACGCGAACAATTTTTTTTCAAATGGAGAATTTTTCTTCAAATCTTTGGGCAATGAATAGGGCAGAACGTTATCTACGGCAAAGCGCAATACCTGAATTGGGCGAGGCGGCACAGCAGAATTGGCGTAATGCTCACGTTGCTATCGTGGGAGTGGGTGGATTGGGTTGTGGAGTAGCGATGGCACTGGCATCTTCTGGTGTAGGAAAAGTTACACTGATAGACGGAGATAGGGTTGCTTTATCCAATCTTCACAGGCAATGGTTGTTTTCTGAAAATGAAATCGGAATGAACAAGGTCGATGCGGCGCGCATCGCATTGCAGAAAATGCAGCCTGGTATTGAAGTGGATGTCATTGCAGATTGGGTAAATGAGGATCATTTGAAACAATTGATTGCCTCAGGGTTGGATGTTTTGGTTGATGCGTGTGATCAAGTGGAGACTAAAATGTTCTTGGATCAAGTTCTTCAAGCTTATAATATCCCATGGGTTTATGGAGCTGCTGAACAATGGGAGGGTAGGGTTACTACATTGAATTATGCCGATGAAACCGGGAAAAAAATAGGGTTGAGGGATTTTTTCAATGATCAAGTCAAAGGTTTTATGTTGGGATCATGCCAAGAACGGGGCATTTTAGGTCCTGTGGTTCAGACGGTGGCGATGATACAATCTTTGGAGGTATTGCGAATCCTTGCCAATCTTTCTCCCAACTATGTTGGGAAAATGTGGATTTGGGATGCGGCTACAGGAACTTTTCTATCACCACTTTTGAAAACAGACAAGGGGTGAAAACTTTGTCGCTCCGATTAAGACCATCGTAGTAATTTCGCTTAACATTGTAATTAAAATGCGTTGGCTAGTATTGACAGACGGAATTAGTCCATTTGAGTTGGGAGGTATGCAGAAGCATAGTTACAACCTTATACGCCAACTGGTGATTCAAGGTGAGTCTGTCCTATTGGTTCATTGCATAACAGGCCATCGGGCTTTGCCCAAGGAGACGGATGTCAGATTGGGTTTGGGACTTGAGCATCACGCATCACTCGAAATAATAACCATGCGTTTTCCTTCGCAAGGAAAATTGCCTGGACATTACATCAAAGAATCATACGCGTATAGTGCATTGACCTATCAAAAGTTGAAGCACAGACAAGATGACTTTGATGTGATTTTCGCTCAAGGATTTTCGGGTTGGAAATGGATTGAAATGAAAAAAGGTGGGGCAAAGCTTCCGCCTATCGTCAATCATTTTCACGGTCTCGAAATGTTTCAAAAGGCATTTGGCTGGCGGAGTAAAATTCAGCAGTGGATGTTAAAGGGTGTAACAAGATGGAATATCTCAAATGCCGATGCAACCATCTCATTGGGTGGACGAATCAACGAGCTTTTACTCAACCAGGGATTGCAGGAATCTCAAATTTTGACATTGTCATCAGGTATTGATGAATCTTGGTTCATTGATGTGCCTGTAGAAAGACCAGCAGCCATAAAGATGTTGTTTGTGGGTCGTTTCGAAAGACGCAAAGGGTTGAAAGAATTGATCAAAGCGTATAAATCACTCTCCAAACAAGGAAGCGAAATTCAACTTTCGATTGCGGGTCCCATTCCAGATCATTTGAAGGACAAACAATCCGGCATTGTATACTTCGGCTCAATCAATGACGAAGAACAAATGAAAAGGATCATGGATGAGCATCATGTATTGGTTGCACCATCAATATCCGAGGGCATGCCGACTGTGATTCTTGAGGGTATGGCGAGAGGCATGGCGATTGTTTGTGCAGACGTAGGGGCCAATCATGTTATGGTGAATGCAGAAAACGGATGGATAATGCCGGACGTTACTGTAAAGGGATTGATTGATGTTTTAGAGGATGTGCAGAAGGCTACTCCTGATTTAATCAAACAAAAAGGAATCATTTCCAATCAAAGGGTAAAATCCAAATGGGGATGGGCTCAAGTTGGTAAGAATCATATTGAAACCATTCAATCTTGGATAGCAAAAGATAGAGCATGAAAAGATTGGTTCTCATATTTGTATTTGCCAATTTGTTCTTAAGTGCAATGGTACTTTTTAAGGTGCCGTTTGAATTTTACGTGGGATATATAGCGTATTTTTTTCTTCCCTATTTTTTCTTCAAGTACGGACCTCCGAAATTTGCCTTGATTGTTTTTGTCATTCTATTTGTTGTAGGTGTAATATTTGTTCAATTGGGTCTAAATACCTTTACCCAGTTGGTTAAGGTAACAATGGGCTTTTTCTTGTCCGTGGCCTTTTTTGAGTTTGCACTTAAGATTTATGATCAAAATGTTGCAGAGCTCTTCAAGTTCTACATGAAGGCTGCATTCGTTGTAAGTGCAATTGGAATCATGCAGGTGGTTACCCAACGGGTAGGATTTACACCGGGTTATAATTTTGGTTGGTTGTTGAATAAGTGGGGGGTTATTTACGCCGAGGGTGGCGGTATTCGAATGAATTCTCTGTTCTCAGAACCTTCTTATTATTCATCTACGATGTCACCTGCTTTTTTTGTAGGCTTGTACAATTTGGTAAATAGGAAGAATCCAATGTTCATTACCCTAAGACAAAGTATTGTTATTGTTTTGGCTTATCCGTTGACCCAATCTGGAGTAGGTATGTTTGGAATCTTGATTTCAATCCTTTTGTTGGTGATTAATTCTGGATTTTTGCGGTATAGTTTTCTGATAGGTCCCATTTTGGTGTTTGGATTCAATTATGCATATGATAACAACGAGGAATTCAGGAGCCGAGTTGATTCAACTTTTGAGATTTACAACACCGGTAATATTTATTCTTACGATATTCATGGAAGTAGTTTCGTGTTGTACAACCATACGCATATCGCAACGGAAAATTTTAAAGAAAATCCCATATTTGGAACCGGTTTGGGTTCTCATGAAACAGCGTTCGATCGATTTTCTTTGACCAATATGTCAGGTGTTGTGGATATCGAATTTAATAAAGCGGATGCCAATTCTATGGCGCTTCGATTAATGAGCGAAACAGGCATAGTTGGTTTATGCTTTTTTGCTTATTTCTTTTTTTCCAATTGGGTGCTAAAGGGTTGGACACTAAAAGATGAATATTGGGTAATCAGCAATGCATGTTTTTTGATTATTGCACTTCAGCTTTTGAGACAAGGAAATTACTTTTATTGTGGATTCCCATTCTTTTTATGGTTGTATTACTATACCAAAAAGGCAAATGCTCAAAATAAATTGGGACTGGTGAAAGAGAAATTTAAATTTCAAATCAATGCATAATCACCGGGCAAATAAAGTATTGTTTTTGTTTCGGGAACTTGCGGGTTACTTTATCTCTTGTGTAGAGCAATTCTCTGCTTCCACGAGCAGTAAAGTTGAAGTTGTTTATTGGCCGGTGAATGCGCAAGCTCCGCTTGAATTGAAGGCGGAGAATGGTATTGAATGGATTCCCAAAAAAGATTGGAAAAAAGCTGAAGCAATTTTAAAAGATAGGTCAGGGGATTACGATTGTGTTGTGGTGTCGGGATGGGGAGATGAAGACTATAACGAGTTTGTTAAGGCAAAGGGTAAATCGAAGAAAGTATTGGCATTTGACACCCAATTCAATAACTCCTTTAGAATGTTATTCGGGAGTTTATGGATGAGATGGCGTTTGAAATCATATTATGATGCGGCGTGGGTTCCGGGAGAAAGGCAAGTTAAATTGGCCAAGGCACTTGGTTTTATGTCGGACGCTATTGCAACTGGTTTTTACGTGGCCGATTTGAAAGGAATTGGAATTTCCAGTCGAGAATCGGATACTGATTTATTTCAAATTGGATTCGTTTCTAGATTGGTTTCAGAGAAAGGATTTCCTGATGTTTTGTTGGCTTTAATGCATCCATTGAATTTGCATCCCAATTGGCGAGTACATGTTTGGGGCACTGGTCCTTTGATGGATGCCTTGCCGCATCATGATCAAATAACTTACCATGGATTTACGCAGCCTCATGAATTGAAAAATGTTTGGAGTAAATTGGATGTATTTGTTCTTGCCTCTAGGTATGAGCCATGGGGTGTTGTTGTGCATGAGGCCGCTGGCGCGGGACTTCCGATGATTGTTACAAGCGCAGTTGGCGCTGCCGATGTGTTTGTTGAGCAAGGTAAAAATGGCTGGGTGGTTCCAGTTGACGATTATCAAGCTATTTGTAAATGGCTGTTGGAGTTGGATGAAATGAGTTTGGAAGTTCAAAAGAAAATGCGATCGGTTTCGCTTGAAAAAGCCAGCAAGATTGATGCTGTGCAATGGTGCAATACCCTTCAAAATTGGATGAGATAGTATGTGTGGAATTGCAGGAATATCGGGAAAGTGGATGCAAGAAAATCATCTGAAATGGTTGGATGCCATGAAAGGGGCTATTCAACATCGTGGGTCAGATGATCATGGATCTATCCAATGGGATGATTGTAGTTTGGGACATCAACGTTTGTCCATAATTGATACAAGCAGTGATGGCCATCAGCCCATGGTGGACGGTAGCGAGAATGTTGTTGTAGTATACAATGGTGAGATATATAATTTTATAGAGCTTCGTCAACTTCTAAAAGGTAATTATGAATTTAAAACTGACTCAGATACGGAGGTGCTTATTGCGGCATATTTGCGCTGGGGAAGAGAGTTTGTCAATTATCTCAATGGCATGTTTGCGATTGCTATTTATGACAAGCAATCGCATGAGTTATTATTGATTCGTGACCGTGTTGGAGAGAAGCCCTTGTATTTTTTTGAGAAGAATCAAACCCTCTTCTTTGCTTCAGAAATTCGGTCCCTGTTGGCTACCGGAGAATCTTCTTCCGTTGTTGACCAAGAAGCATTGGTTCAATATGTAACCTACCAAACGGTTTGGAATCCGTTGACCATCGTACATGGAATTTTTTCCTTATTGCCCGGCGAGATGCGAGTGTGGAAAGATGGGGGATGGATAATGACCAAGCGTTACTGGAATGTTCAGGATATTCCTTCGGTTAAGGAAAACAGAAGTAAAGATGAGGTGGTTAAGGAGGTTAGGTCTCATTTGGATCGAAGTGTGCAATGGCGTATGCGTTGTGATGTTTCCTTTGGTGCGTTTTTGTCCGGCGGTGTAGATTCTTCTGCGGTTGTGGGATTAATGTCTCAATTTTCTCAACAACCCATTTCAACCTTTTCTATTGGTTTCGATGATTCTAGATTTGATGAATCGGAGTATGCGCAGATAGTAGCATCGCGCTATGCCACAAATCATCATCCCATCCAACTCACTACGGAGTATTTTTTAGATTCGGTTTTACCTGCTCTCGATGCTATGGATCACCCTTCTGGTGATGGTGTCAATAGTTTTGTTGTTGCCAAGGTTACCCGTGAACAGGGAATAAAAATGGCGCTTTCAGGTTCAGGTGGTGATGAAGTTTTTGGAGGGTATCCTATTTTTCATCGCATCATGCAATCGCGATCGCTCAGAAAATGGATTCCCTCAATTGCTTTCAATGGTCCCATTTTGGAGACATTGTTGTCCAAGCGTTGGAACAAAGTGCAGGTAAATCGTTTACTCCCTTTGCTTCGTTCCAAAAGGCGTTCAGATGAGTTGGTGTTTGCATCAGATAGGATGATGATAGATACCCATTTGCTGCAGGACATAGTCAATATTGCCGACCAGTCTTGGCTGCCCGCAAATCATTGGAAGTCCCAAGACAGTGATCATTTGTATCAAAGTATTTCTGCTGCGGAAATGAATGCATATCTCTCGCATGTTTTATTGCGAGATGCCGATCAAATGTCCATGGCGCATACTTTGGAAGTTCGCGTTCCCTTGATAGACCATGAATTGGTAGAATTTGTCTTGTCCTTGCCCGATGAGTATAAAGTGGGCAAATGGGATAAGAACTTGTTGATTCAGGCAACGAAAGATCTTATCCCCGAAACTTCATACAACAGAAAGAAGAAAGGTTTTGTTTTTCCTTGGGAAATCTGGATAAAAGGCCCTTTGCGTAGTTTCTGTGAGAGTGAATTATTGGGACTAAAGGATATTCCCATTTTTGAAGCAATTGGCTTGGAAGAGAATTGGAATCGATTTATCGTAGGTGACAATCAAATCCCATGGAATTATTTTTGGCATTTGGTAGTGCTTTCACATTGGATGAAAAAGAACAATGTCAAATTCTCCTAGGATATTGATTTTTACCGATTGGTATAGTCCGGGTTTCAAAGCTGGCGGACCCATACGATCCATTTCCAATTTGGTCAAATTGCTTGGAGGCCAAGCATGGGTCATCACGGGTGATCGTGATTTGGGTGATATGACGCCTTATTCGGGAATTCAATTGAATCAATGGCTAAGCCAAAAAGATGGATCTCATGTCATGTATTGCTCTCCAGATAAGATGGGTAAGCAAATGATGAAATCGGTTTGTAAGGAGTTTGTTCATGATACTTGGTACATGAATTCCATGTTTTCAATGCGCTTTACCATTGAGCCGTTGTGGTGGAATAAAAGTTGGAAGGCATCCAATAAGTTGATTTTGGCGCCAAGGGGCATGCTCCATCCAGAGGCTTTGAAGATAAAGTCATTCAAGAAGAAGTGGTTTTTAAAGACAATGCGTGTTTTACATTTCTTGGATAGAGTGCTTTGGCATGCTACCGGTGAAGATGAAAGCAGGTTTATTCGTCAACATTTTGGCAAATCTGCTAAAGTTCATGTTTTGGAGAATGTGCCCACTTTGCATCCATTCCGAAATGAAGCGCCTTCATTTGATCAAATCCATGTGGTGATGATTTCAAGATTGAGTGAGGAAAAGGGAGTCTTGGAAGGATTGCATGCTTGGTATGGTATGCAAGAATTGAAAAATGTTTGTCTGGATATTATTGGACCCAAGGGGGATTTGACTTACAGCGAGCAAGTTTTGGGATTGATTCACGCGCATCCCGATTGGAAGGTTTCTTATTTGGGTGCGCTGTCACCAGAAAAATGTGTTGAGGAGTTGATGAAGAGCCATTACTTGTTCTCGCCAACGCGAGGCGAGAATTATGGTCATGCAATAGCTGAGGCACTGCTGATGGGAGTGCCTGTAATTGTAACCAATACAACACCCTGGAGAGGACTTGAAGAGAAAGGATGGGGTTGGGATTATCATGCACAAAGCGAGGAGTTTGCAGAAATAATGAAGCAAGCCATTTCTATTGAGAAGTCGAAATATGAATTTCTCACTTCTCAATTGAAGCGCAATCGAATGAATGAAGAATCCAAATGGCAGATGAAAATGTTGCAATCTTTTTTATTTGATAAACATTAACCTCGCCTTTACATTCCTTGCCGTAATATTGTATCGTAAGAATCCCCATGAGAATAGTTGTATTATCCAGAAATCCCAAACTCTACAGTACGTCGAGACTGGTAGAGGCCGGGCAGGCCAGAGGGCATGAAGTAATCGTGCTCGATCATTTGAAATGTAATTTGGTTATTGAGAAGAAAAATCCCAAGATCATTTACAAGGGCCAAGAGATCAAAGATATTCAAGCTGTAATTCCAAGAATTGGGGCGTCGGTTACTTTCTATGGCACTGCTGTGGTTCGTCAATTTGAAATGATGCACATCTTTACCGCTGTAGAGTCGCAGGCTTTGGTTCGTTCACGTGACAAACTGCGCAGTATGCAGATATTATCTCGTGCGGGATTGGGTTTGCCCAAGACCATTTTTACGAACTACAGCAAAGATGTAGATCGCACTTTACAAGAAGTAGGAGGAGCACCTGTGGTGATCAAATTGCTCGAAGGAACTCAGGGATTGGGAGTTGTATTGGCTGACAACGAGAAGGCGGCTGTTTCGGTTATCGAGGCTTTCAATGGGTTAAAGGCTCGGGTCATCGTTCAAGAATTTATCAAAGAGGCCAAGGGTGCCGATATCCGCGCCTTTGTTGTGGATGGTCAAGTGGTAGGTGCGATGATGAGAACAGCAAAAGAAGGCGAGTTCAGAAGTAATCTACACCGTGGAGGTACTGCACAGATTATTGAGCTTACACCTGAAGAAGAAATCACAGCAATCAAAGCGGCCAATGCAATGAAGCTAGGCATAGCAGGTGTGGATATGTTGCGAAGTGATAGAGGTCCCTTGATTATTGAGGTCAATTCTTCTCCTGGATTAGAAGGAATTGAAATGGCTACAGGAAAGGATATAGCAACTTCAATTATCAAGTATATCGAGAAGAATGTTTGATCTGCTCCATTCGCTTACCCTTGAGCAGAGTTTGATTTTTTTTTCTCTGGCATTATTGGCCGAGATACTGGGAACGCTAGGTGGCTTTGGTTCTTCATTATTTTTTATTCCAATCGCCAGCTTCTTTTTTGAGTTTCAAACGGTACTGGGAATAACGGGTGTTTTTCATGTTTTCAGTAACCTAACCAAGATTGGTCTTTTTCGAAATGGGGTAGATTACAAAGTGGTGTTGTGGATAGGAATTCCTTCTGTGATTACTGTACTTGTAGGCGCATATTTCAGCGCATATGTTTCAGGTGTTGTGCTTGAGTTTATCATGGGATTAATCATTATTGCCCTTGGTTTTTTGTTTCTTTTTTACAAACCCAAACCCATCAAAGTAAAACCTCATATCGCGGTGGCTGGTGGATCTTTGGCTGGACTGCTTTCTGGAATTTTAGGAACTGGAGGGGCTATACGTGGATTGGTTTTGACACGATACAATCTCAGCGTCGCTGCTTTTATAGCAACTTCTGCCTGGATAGATTTGGCGGTAGATTTAAGCAGGAGCGTGGTTTATCTCGCTGAAGGATACATCAATTGGGGAGCAACTGCTTTGTTACTTATCCTTTTGATTATTTCCATCGTTGGAAATTTTATAGGCAAATGGATACTCAGCAAAGTTGAGCAGGAGGTTTTTACCAAGTGGGTGCTTTGGATGGTAATCCTAACGGGAGCTACAACAATTATTCGTCTGATGTATTGAATCCTTGAAAGGTGTTGAGATTGATGTGGCTTACATCAACCAAGAATTTTTTTCCGATGGTTTTTCTTCCCAATAAAACTGGATATTTCATTCCAGATCTATTTGTTAGCGTAACATCGCTTTGGATCGTTCTTGTTCCAATCTTGACGGCTGTTCGCACGCAATATCGTTCCTCTGTTTGTCCAAACGAATTTTTGATTACCCTTTTTTTGAATTTGGTAAATTGTACAACAACGGGATTTGATTTTTCTTCCCAAGTGAAGTACACTTCCAGACAAGCTTTACCATCGATGATTTTCTCTTGATAGCTATCGCAATGAACGGCTGTTCTAAATGCGCCAGTATCAATTTTAGCGGGTATAAAAAAACCTCCCCATTCGGGGAGGTGAATCATTTCTCTTCTACCAATGATGTCCATGACTCAAGAAGCCAAACAAGATTTTACCATTTCACTGATGGCTTTGCCATCGGCCTTCCCACTTAGTGTTTTGGATGCGATACCCATTACCTTTCCCATATCTCCAGGACCTGTTGCGCCTACTTGAGCGATAACGGCTCTGACAGCGGCTTCCAATTCTTCAGTACTCATGGGTTGAGGCAAATAGGCTTGAATAACTGTAGCTTGTTTTTGCTCTTCTTCAACCAAATCTTCACGGCCTTGGGCCTTGAAAATTTCAATGCTCTCCATGCGTTGTTTGTTGAGTTTGCTCAAGATGGACATTACCTTCTCGTCAGTAACCTCTGAAGAACCATCTTTGGTTGCTTCCAAGAGGATTTTAGATTTGATATCACGCAAGGCCATTAGTTTGTCCTTGTCGCCGCCTTTCATGGCTGTTTTGATGTCCTCGTTGATTTGGTCTGCTAAATTCATGTTGTTGTTTTTTAAATCAATCCAAAATGTTGAATGGCCATTTCTACAATGTTATCTCCAATGGCCAGTGAAGCTGTAGCTGCCGGAGATGGTGCATTCAAAACGTGAATGCTGTGATCCGTATATTCAATTCTAAAATCATCACGGGTGTCGCCATCTTCGCGAAGCAAAAGCGCTCTCACGCCAGCGCGACCAGGAACGATATCTTCCATGGTCAAATCTGGAATCAAACGCTGTAATGTTTTTAAGAATAATTTCTTTGAGAACGCTCTGCGGTACTCGTCAAGACCATATTTCATATTACCCATGAACAGTCTCCAAGTTCCAATATAACTCAGGGCATCAATGGTATCTCTCAAGCTGAAATCTGTTTTTCCATATCCTTCTCTTTTGAAAGTGAAAACAGCGTTGGGTCCGCATTCTATTGAACCGTCTGTCATGCGGGTAAAGTGCACACCCAAGAACGGAAATTCAGGATTGGGCACAGGGTAAATCAAATGCTTGACCATGTGTTTGGCATGATCAGCCAACTCGTAGTAATCTCCTCGGAAACCAACTACCTTTTCTTTCAAATTAACACCATCTTTTTTGGCCAAACGGTCCGCTTGTAAACCACCACAGACGATGAGGTATCTGCCTTTGTAAGACGATTTGTTGGTTTTTACGTTCGTCCATTCACCGTCTCTCTCAAAGCCCAAAACTTCTTCTCCAAGATTGACCTGGCTTTTGTTTTGCGCTGCAACTCCCAATTCGCACATCACCTCAGTGGCTCTTCTGAAATCGATGATTCCTGTACATCCTACGTGAACGCCGTCGATGCCTTTGACATGAGGTTCGATCTCACGAATTTGTTCAGGGCTGACACGTTGCATACCCTCGATACCATTGTCTACGCCGCTTTGATAAATTTTCTCAAGAAATCCCAACTCAGATGCATCTGCAGCAACGATTAGTTTTCCGCAGATATCATGGGGGATATTGTGTTTTTTGGCAAATTCAACCAATTCCCTTCTGCCATTTACACAATTGACAGCCTTAAGCGAACCCGGTTTGTAATAAATACCACTGTGAATTACACCGCTGTTGTTTCCGGTTTGGTGATCGGCTAGGCGGTTTTCTTTTTCAATCAGTAAGATTTCAAGATGAGGGAAGCGTCGCTGCATTTTATAAAACGTAGCTGCTCCTACTATTCCTCCTCCAACAATGATGATATCGTACGACGGTGTCATGATAAAATTCTTTTGACAAAAGTAAGGTAGGCAAGGATGAATTGATTACATTTCAACTATGAATCCACGTAAGAAAATTCAAAATGCCTGGGGCATGTATGATTGGGCCAATTCCACCTACAACTTGGTCATCAGTTCAGCTATTTTTCCAATCTTCTATGGAGCGGTTACCTCTGTTCGAAACGACAAAGGCGATATCATCAATGACAAAGTAGAATTGTTTGGTTTTACCTTGAAAAACACCGAAGCGCTTTCCTATGCTTTGGCCTTTTCTTTGGCCGTGGTGAGTGTCTTGGTGCCACTATTATCGGGTATTGCAGACTATTACCACATGCGCAAGCGATTTTTACAAGTCTTCTGTTACATCGGGGCTGCTTCATGTGCTTCATTGTATTTCTTTGACCCAGCGCATTTGGAGATTTCATTTTTGAGCATCATGTTGGCGTGCATTGGTTTTTGGTGTTCTTATGCTTTTGCCAATTCGTTTTTACCTCAGATTGCCAACAAGGATGAACAAGATAAGGTCAGCGCACGCGCTTATTCCATGGGGTATATCGGAAGTGTGAGTTTGTTGATCATGAACTTGATTGCCATCAAAGGATTTGGCATGAGTCCTCGATGGAGTTTTGTGAGTGTGGGTGTTTGGTGGGCAGGATTTGCGCAGATTACTTTTTATCATTTGAAAGAGGAAGTCATTCATGTCAATGACGCCAATTCCAGTTGGAAAAAAGGTTTTCAGGAGTTGGGCAATGTTTGGAAGCAGATGTCCGATTCGCCGTCTTTGAAGCGTTATTTGGTCGCCTTTTTTGTTTTCTCGATGGGGATACAGACCATCATGCAGATGGCTGCATTTTTTGGTGAAAAAGAAATCAATCTCGACTCATCACAATTGATAGTCGCCATAGTTTTGGTTCAGTTGATCGCGATTCCCGGCGCGATATTGTTTTCTTGGGGCTCCAAGAAATTGGGCAATATCAAAATGTTGATGGTGGCTTTGTTGGTGTGGGTTGGTGTTTGTGTTTATGCGTTCTATGGCGTAACCGAAGTAGTTACCTTTTACATAGCAGCCGGCGTGATTGGCTTCATCATGGGCGGCACACAAAGTCTTGCGCGAAGCACCTATTCTAAGTTTTTGCCCGTTACCGATGACACAGCGTCATTCTTTAGTTTCTATGATGTCACAGAAAAATTGGGCTTGATTATCGGTCTATTTTCTTTTGGATATTTAGAAGGAACTTTTGGCACCATGCGCGCCAGCATTTTGGCCTTGGTGGTGTTCTTTATCCTCGGCTTCTTGTTGTTGATTTTGGTCCCGAAGGAAGAGAAGAGGTAAGGGGATGAAGAGATGAAGGGATGAAGAGATGAAGAGATGAGGAGATGAAGAGATGAGGAGATGAAGTGATGAGGAGATGAGGGGATGAAGGAATCTCCCCTCCTACTCGAGCAACGCGAGAGAAAGGAGGGGTGGACAGACAAGCGCCAGCGCTATCTGGCCGGGGTGGTCTTTCATTTCATTCATGAAATTGGGAATGGGATTAAAGTCACCATCACATTGAGAGAGTGCCGAATACAATTCTCCGTTGGATTTGTATATTCTCAGCTGTAAGGCTGAGTATGTATTGCTCCGAGCGAATATCGATTCGGGTACTTTTTGAATGTTATATTTTTCATAAGCGTGACAATGGGACAAGGAATCGATACTCAACAAACTGTAATCGAAACGGTAATTTTTCCTTTTTAAGAAATGCTTTACTTCATCTTCATTTTTATCACTCAGCTTTTCCAAAAAGAGTGGGATGGCCTTCATTGTAAAGAATATCTGATTTGGTCGCTGGCAGGAGGAAAATAATGTAACTACCATTAGTAGTTCCAACAACCGATAATAATTTTTAGTGACTTTTTTCATGAGGTCTTCTAATGCATAATTTATGCGCTTTTTTGCATAAGGTATTTTACATGGCCAAAATAGTTTTGTATTTCAATTCAAATTGAATTAAAAATCAAAATAAATATAAAGCTATTTTTAATGCCAGAGATTAGTCGCTTTTTTTGGAATCATCATCAGAATGTATTACAATGATCATGCACCGCCTCATTTTCATGCCTCATACCAAGAGTTTAGTGGGGATTTTAATATCTTTACTTTGGAGAGAATAAATGGATACCTTCCGCCACGAGCGCAGCTTTTGGTTTTGGAATGGGCATCTTTGCACCGCCTGGAGTTGATAGAGGATAGGGAATTGGCGCGCTCTTTCTGTGAATTAAAGAAAATTGAACCGTTGAAATAGTATATATCATGCACCGCATTATATCAGTAACGCCAATAGAAAATTTTCAATTACAACTCCGTTTTGAAGATGGCAAAGTGAAGACCGTGGATTGCTCATCATTCATCGGTCAAGGCATGGGCGCGCCTCTTTTGGATGTTAGTTATTTCAAACAAGTGTCGCTCGAACCCGGTGGAGGAATAGCCTGGCCCAATGGTTTTGATTGTTGCCCTAATTTTTTGTATGATTTAATTACAACTTAGAAATTTTTCAATGATATTTTTACACTATTGGGTTAATGCAAATCCTTATGCCAAAACCCAATCCGGATTCAAATCCAAATTTCCTGGCCAACAGACGGTATTGTGATTAATGAATGCCTTTTTGAAAAATTGCTCATCCTTCAATGGGGCAAAGGCAGGATATTGTAATAATGTGGAACAATCCAGCTCTTTGCTCAAGCGGTTGTCAAAAACCACGATGAGTTTCCAGTTGTCAAGCACACTTATTGATACCAATTTCATATAGCTAAGATAAAGGTGAAATGGGTGAAATGTTTATACCATTAATTGCTTTTTTCCAATTTTCCTCTAATTCTAATTGATGAAGTTCCATCCAAGTTAAAACGAGTTTTAATTTTTGATTTGGTATTTTTCCATTGATAATTTGATGGTCATTTATTCCAATCACACATGATTTTTCTTGATAATGAACATGAATATGGGCACTCTGATGTTGAATGTTGTCAAAGCAATACATGTAAATTAATATTCCTTGAAAGGCGGATAATAAGGGCATCTTTTTTTCGCAAAGGAATGATTTGAAATGATTAGGAAAAAGAAAAGCATAAGGTGCATATATCATAAGAACTCAGTGTTTTCATGAATGGATTGATGCATAACAAGTGTCTATGATGATTTTGAATACTGGTTGGAAAAGCCATTTTACAAAGCAAAATGAATCAGTTGCGTTGTGCTTTCACATTTGGTTTTTTTGAAAATATTCTCTTTGTGTTTTTTGACCGTGCTGGGACTTTTGTGAAAGAGTAGGGGCGTAAGGCAATACGCCTGTGTATCAGTAAATCGGTGAATCGGAAGGGGCGTATGGCAATACGCCCGTGTATCAGTAAATCGGTAGGGGCGTATGGCAATACGCCCGTGTATCAGTGAATCGGTATTTTGGAATTCATTTTCATTCTCATTCTCATTTTCATTTTGTGTTATTTTTCACCTTTTGCTTGATATGAAAGTGAAACAAAAAATCAAGTTGCACCGCAGAATCGACTTAAGCGGGTGCAGATGCAATCGCCATATTAAATGGTTCTACAGTGGCATAATTATTTGCACCAATGTCGGTATTTGATTTTGTTTAAGATGATTCCTTGGTTTCAACTACGTAATTTAACGTATTGTTTGTATTAAAGTTATAATTATATTTGATTTGTTGATGTTGTAAAAAACACCAAAATTGAAAAACCAAGAGGTGTGAGGAATTACTCAAACCCTTTTTAATCCTACAAAAATGAAAAAAATACTGATTTTATTGAGCTTTACTTTTCTGATTTCTACGGCTTCTGTAGCTCAAGTTTATTGGAATTTCATCATGGATACATGCAGTGCTTGGTCAGCACCTTGTGGTGGCTTCGTTAAAGATGGTAAGTATATCAACGCCATTCAACAATATGGTTCTGGAGTATCCAATGATATTAGGATTGTTGCATGGGATGATCAAATGGTGCGGGAGGATATCAATACATCCATTCACTTTGAAGAACCTGCGCGTGCAATGTACCAAGGGATCTTTAAAATACATGACGGCTATTTTTTGGCAAATGAAAATTCACATTATCCATTAATTAAATTTGATGATAATTTTCAACAGCGCTGGTGCATCAATATTATGGATTCATTGACCGCAACCGACGGATGCCCTTATTGGTGGTGTGAAGACTCCCTAACAGGGAATTTATTCGGAACCGGGAGCTATGGTTACCCCAACGAATACATGTGTAGTACCCTGGAATTAAGTTTGATGAAAATGGACTCTGTTGGGAATGTACTGTTCAAACGTACCTATCCTGGCATATTTCAAAATTCTCCTAGTGGCTATTTATATGATTGGGCTATTCCTACATACATTGGAGTAGTGAACAATGAAATTCACATTAGTGGCAGCGCAATGCAATTTTATCCAGGCACCGATACTATTTGGGGAAACAAGCTCTTCTTTGCAAAATTGGATCTGGATGGGAATTTGTTGTCTTTGAATTTTATGGGCGACAAATCAGCCATTTCGTGGGTATTAAATGATGGAATAGGATATTATATCGTTCGGCAAGAAGCATTGAGTGAGTATACCTTGACAGATTCGAAAATGCAGGTTTATTACAAGGCAGACATTGATGCCCAACCTGTTTTGCTTTTCGAAGATTTAAATGCTCTGCCTCAATTGGCAAGTCAGTTTTATACGCCAATCATGACCGATCAAGGCATACTGATATTGTCTGATCATTCGGATGATGTAAGTGTCGGCTCAAAGTTGATCATGTTTGATATTACCACCAATAGCATTGCATGGCAAAAGAGTTACGTTTTGGATTTGGACAGTTCTACCATAAGTATGTCCGCATTCATTTGTGCAATGGGATATTTGGTTGAAATGCCAGATCATGGATTTGTATTCAGTGGTTCAGTTATGACAAACAACGATGTGTTTCCTTGGTTCATCCGCACCGATGCTTGTGGTGATTTGGTGTACAATGGATGCACGATCAGTGGTGTCAATGAGCAAACCACTCAAAAGCAAAACAACATGATTGGTTTTCCAAATCCCTGTATCAATAGCCTTACATTAAAGTTGAGCAGCGCCCTTGTAGATGCTAAGATCCAAGTCATCAACTCCGTCGGACAGGTGGTGCACATGGAAGCGGTGAACGGAAGTCAGCAATTGGCAATTAACACGGAAAGTCTTGCACCTGGAGTGTATATCATAAAGGCTTTTGATCAAGAGAATTCGTATATGGAAAATTTCACTTTTGTAAAAGAGTAGGGGCGTATGGCAATACACCCGTGTATCAGTAAATCAGTGAATCGGTAGGGGCGTATGGCAATACGCCCGTGTATCAGTGAATCGGTATTTTAGTATTCATTTTCATTCCCATTCTCATTTTCATTCTGTGTTTCGCACAGAAGTATAGGCTTCCTCGGTGTGACGGACATATCCGATACACTAATTTACTAATCCGCCAATATGCGCATAATTTATAGGTTGTCTATCTTATACGATTCTTGTTCATTTGGTCAATGCAAATCCATCATTTAAGTGAAATCAATTCAAGGATATTTCGCATACAAGACAAGCTTGTAATAATAGATATTGATCTAGCTCAACTTTATGGCGTAACTACTAAAGCACTCAATCAAGCTGTCAAAAGAAATTTAGCAAGATTCCCCGCTGATTTTGTATTTAGAATAACTCCTCAAGAAAGAGATGAACTGGTCACAAAATGTGACCGGTTAAGAAATCTAAAGCACAGTGTACATCTTCCTTTTGCATTCACTGAATTGGGAGTGGCTATGCTCAGTTCAGTTTTAAAGAGTGATACAGCTATTCAAATTAATATCAATATTATCCGTGTATTTGTTCACTTAAAAAGTGAAATGGGGAGTCAGAAAGTTCTTGTTTCACGTCTTTCAAATATTGAGTCAATGGTTCTTGAACACGATAGGAAAATTCGATTTTTTGATTCCGAATTTTCCAAGCAATTTCCCAAAACTGGAATCTTCTTCAACGATCAAATCTTCGATGCCTACGTGTTTAGCAGTGAATTAATCGCATCAGCTAAAAGTTCAATTGTTTTGCTGGACAACTACATTGATGAGACTTCGTTGTTGCAATTATCGAAAAGAAATTCCAAAGTCAGTTGTGTGATTTATACGGAGAGGATGAGTGATCAATTGCGATTGGATTTGGAAAAACACAATGCCCAATATCCTCCCATTGAAATTCGACTGAAGAAAAAGTTTCATGATCGATTTCTGATCATTGATGGTCGTGAGTTGTACCATTTGGGCTCATCGCTCAAAGATTTGGGCAAAAGATGGTTCGCTTTTTCGAGGATGGATGAGATGTTGGGTGATGTAATGAGGAGGCTTACATAAAATGTGAATCAGCAGGGGCGCATGGCAATACGCCCGTGTATCAGTAAATCGGTATTTTAGTATTCATTTTCATTCCCATTCTCATTTTCATTCTGTGTTTCGCACTGAAGTATAGGCTTCCCTGGTGTGAAAGGACAACGCCTTTTAAAACTCAAAACCCACAACCCCAACCCCAAAACAAATAATTCAAAGCTTCCCCTGAACGGGATGATTGGAAAAGAAAGAGAATGTGAAAGAGAATGAAAATGAATACTAAAAAGACCATCTCCTCATCCCTTCATCCCTTCATCCCTTCATCCCTTCATCCCTTCATCCCCTCATTCCCTTCATCCCTTCATCAACTTCTCCAAGATCACCATCGTCTCGTCAATCTCCTCTTTAGTCGTATATCTTCCAAATGAGAATCGAACACTGGCTTGTCCTGGGCGCAAGGCGTCAATGGCTGTTAATACATGTGATCCCTTGGTAGCCCCACTGCTGCAAGCACTGCCGCCTGAAGCGCAGATGCCTTCCAAGTCCATCAAAAACAAAAACATGTCACTGTTGCTGTGCGCTGGGAATGTACAATTCAGCACGGTGTACAAACTTTCAGTGGATGCGCTGTTGCCATTGAAGACAATGCTGGGAAATGATTTTTCCAATCGCTCACGCATGTATTGCTTCATCGAACTGATGTGTTGCTGATGATCTTCTAACTCAGCATAGGCCAATTCAATGGCTTTGGCCAATCCTACAATTCCTGCCAAGTTTTCAGTTCCTCCGCGCAGTCCTCTTTCTTGTCCACCGCCGGTAATGTCAGGCTGAACTTTCACACTGCGGTTGATGTAAATGAAACCAACACCTTTGGGACCATGGAATTTGTGCGCAGCTGCGTTCAACATCATCACAGGTGTCTTCTGCAAATCAAAAGCGTAATGACCCATCGTCTGAACGGTGTCACTATGAAAAAGCGCGTTGTATTTTTTGCACATATCCGCCACTTCCTGCAATGGCAACAAATTGGCTATTTCATTGTTGCCATGCATCAACGTAACATAGCAATTGGAATTACTTTGCAACAATTCCTCAAGATGTTTCATGTCCACACTTCCGTTGTCTGTTAAAGCAACAAAATGCAATTTGGCTTTTCCCTGTTGATCCAACAATTCTGCCGTCTTAACAATAGCACTGTGCTCAATGGGCGTGGTGATGATATTGGTACAACCCATATCTCTCACCGCGGCATGCATGGCCAAATTATCGGCTTCTGTTCCGCCACTGGTAAAGTAAATTTCGCTGGGTTGACAGTTCAATGCTTTGGCAATGGTGCGACGTGATGTCTCAATAGCGGTCTTGGTTCTTCTTCCCAAATGGTGGGTGGAAGAGGGATTGCCATAATGCTCCGTCAAATACGGAATCATGGCTTCAAATACTTCAGGAGCTACTGCTGTAGTGGCAGCATTGTCTAAATAAATACTTTTCATGAAAGGGAAATGTCATTGATTTCTTGGATCCAAGCTTGTGCTTTTTGATCCGCTATTTCTTGTGTGCTTGCTTCAGTATAAATACGAATAATGGGCTCTGTATTGCTTCTGCGCAAATGCACCCAATAATCAGGATAGTCAATCTTGACCCCATCAATCAAATTGATGTTTTCATCTTTGTATTTATTCGCCAAGGCACTTAATATCTGATCAGAAGGACGACTATTGTCCAAGTCTACTTTTTTCTTGCCCATGAAATAAGCTGGATAGGTTTGCTTGAGTGCGGACATGGTCATGTTCATTTCAACGAAATGAGACAAGAACAATGCAATACCTACAATGGCATCTCTTCCGTAATGCAAATCTGGAACGATGATTCCACCGTTTCCTTCGCCACCAATAACGGCATTGACAGCCTTCATTTTTTCTACCACATTCACTTCACCCACAGCGGCAGCAAAATATTGGCCGCCGTGTTTCTCCGTCACATCTTTCAATGCGCGGGTTGAACTCAAGTTAGAAACCGTATTTCCTTTTTTGTGTTTCAATACATAATCTGCAATGGCTACCAAGGTGTACTCTTCGCCAAATAGAACGCCATTCTCATCAATGAAAGCCAAACGATCTACATCTGGATCTACGACGATTCCCAAATCTGCACCTTCGCTTTTCACTCGTGCGCAAGTCTCAACCAAATGCTCGGCAAGTGGCTCAGGATTGTGGGCGAAATGGCCATTGGCTTCTTCGTTTAGAACGATGATATCTTCAACGCCCAGTGCGCGCAAAATGGCAGGTACAAATGTGGATCCTGACGAGTTGATTCCATCAACAACTACTTTCAATTTTCTTGCAGCGATGGCGTTTTTGTTCACCAACTCCATGTTGAGGATGGCATCGAAATGAAAATCCCAAGCCTCTTTTTTGGTAATCGTTCCCAATGCATTTACTTCAGCAAATGCAACGCCTTGCTCGCCCCAACTCAAAACCTTTTGACCAATTTCAGCAGATATAAATTCTCCTTTTTCGTTCAACAATTTCAAGGCATTCCATTGTGCTGGATTGTGACTTGCCGTTAGGATAATACCGGCTTGCGCTTGGAAGTGAACCACCGCCATTTCAACGGTTGGCGTGGTGCTTAATCCCAGATCAATCACATGCGCTCCCATACCTGTGATGGTCTGCGCTGCAAGTGTAGCAATCATTTCGCCGGAAATGCGTGCGTCACGCCCTATGACGATCGTGATGTCTTTTCGATTGAATTTCTCTTGATGAACCGCACAAAAAGCTGATGTGAATTTGACAACATCAAGCGGAGTTAAATTATCTCCCGGAAGGCCACCAATGGTTCCGCGAATTCCAGATATAGATTTAATCAATGTCATAACTATCGGTAAAGATAAACACGCATGGGCAGTTGATTGAAATTCTTTACCTTTAGAAAATGAAATTAAAGCACCTCAGTTTCCTTTTTGGGCTCCTATTGTTGATGGGGAGTAGTGTGCTTTTTTCATGTAAAGCGGGTAAAGGTGGTGAAGTGTTTTCTCGTGATTGGGATGAAATAGAAGAGCATGATACCTTATTGGTATTGATGGAGAACAGCGCCTCAACTTTCTATGACTATCAAGGTGTATCACAAGGATTTGATTACGAATTGATGCGCACATTCTGTGATGCGCAAAAAATTCATTTGAAGGTTGTCGTGATGGACAATGTGGATTCGATGTTTCAAAAATTAAACAAGGGTGAAGCCGACGTTATTGCCTCCAACATCACACAGACTACTTCTAGGGATCAAGAATTTTTGTTCTCTACACCTCTGTACACCACCAAGCAAGTGGTGGTTCAGCGATGGGCGGATGTCAATTTGAATAAGAAGTACAAGGTGATTCGTGATACCACGGCTTTGGACAGTTTGACGATTAGTGTTCATCGGTATTCTTCATTTTTTGAGCGACTTACAGCCATGGAGCGGACAATGGGAAAGGACTTGGACATTTTGGAAGCACCGGGAAAGTACTCTGCGGATGACTTGGTGAGATTGGTAGCAGAGGGTAAGATAGAAGCGACAGTAACCGATGCAAGTCTTGCTGGAATTTTGGTAGAAGAGTATCCCAATTTACAGTTTGATTTGCCATTGACTGTGCCTGAGCCCATCGGCTGGGTGATGAGAAAGAATGCGCCGAAGCTCAAAGAGAAAATGGATGAATGGCTGTCAAAAGAGCGCGTTCAGATTTTAATCAAACAATTGAGAAAAAAATATTTCAAGGCCAACACCACACATGTAGCCTTGTTTCATGCAGATGTGATCATGCCCAAAATCAAGGGGAATCAAATTTCACCGTACGATAGTTTATTTAAAAAGGAAGCCAAAGCAATCAATTGGGATTGGAGAATGTTGGCAGCACTGTGTTACCAAGAATCCAATTTTGACCCAACGGTTGTCTCGTCGCATGGTGCTTTTGGATTGATGCAATTGATGCCCGAAACGGCATCCAAATATGGATGTGATTCAACGGATTTGGTAGCAGGAAATATTCATGCCGCGGCGCAATTGCTCAAAGAGGTAGATAGGTCGCTGAGAAAGCGCGTTCCGAATCCTGAAGAAAGAATGAAGTTTGTCTTGGCATCATACAATGCCGGTCTTGGTCATGTCTTTGATGCGATGGTGATTGCTCGGCATTTGAATATGCCAGATACGGTTTGGTTTGGTCAGGTGGAAAATGCATTGTTGATGAAGTCGCAAAGAGAGTACTACACACTTCCTGGAACCAAATCTGGCTACTGCAGGTGTCAAGAGACTTACCACTTTGTGGATCGAGTATTGAGTTTTTATGATCATTTTAAAAAGAAAGTAAAATGAAAAAGTTGCTATTTATAGCGTTGGCGGTCATCCTTTTTTCATGTGATAGAAATAAGAATGAATGGCAATTGCAAGGAAGAATTACAGATGCCTTGACTGGAAATGTCATGGGTGCTGTTCCTGTGAAGGTTGAGGTGAAACGAATGGTAAGTGGTGTTTACAATGATGTCATTGAGACAGCAGTCGTTGGCGCAAGTGAGTCGGATGGACATTATGAAATTACTTGGGATCGCGACAATATTTCATACTTGCGAGTGACCGCTCAAGAGGACCAATATTTTGACGCAATCGTTGAGATCAGTCCAGATGCTTTGACGCCTGGTGAATTTTATACCCAGAATTTGAAATTGACACCAAGAGCGGATGTGGAGGTTTTATTGGGGTCATCTGATGTTGCATCAGATGTCAAAGTAACTTTCTATTCAACAGATCCTTATTGTACTTGTGATGATGAAGGATCGTGGAGAATTTTAGGGAATCAGGATACCACGATCAATTGCATGACCTCTGGGGGCAAATGGATCAAATATTTGATTGAGGCATCGGGGTCTAGTGGTGTGGTGAGCCATTGGGATAGTTTGTATTGCCCACCATTTGTTACCACCAATTTTACATATATTTATTGATGATGAAGAACAGAAGAAATTTTCTCAAAGCCTTAGGAGCTTTGACCGCATTACCGTTGTTGTCATTTGTTCCAGAGCACAAGAAAAAGGGAGAGCGTTACAAAAAAGGATTGGTGATAAGCACTTGGAATTTTGGTTTAAAAGCCAATGCCGCAGCTGCACAGAAATTTTTGGATGGCAGAAAGGCGGTGGATATGGTAGAAGCCGCGGGAAGAGAAATGGAGTCGGATTTGACTGAGTTGTCCATTGGATTGGGTGGTCTACCCGATCGCGAAGGTCACACAACATTGGACGCATGTATCATGAATCACGAAGGCAAGGCAGGGTCTGTTTGCTTTTTGGAAAAAATCATGCATCCGGTTTCTGTGGCACGCGCTATTATGGAGAAAACACCTCATGTCATTTTGGTAGGAGAAGGCGCTCAACAGTTTGCAATTGAGAATGGTTTTCCTAAAGATGGTTATGTGAATCCAGCGGCTGAAAAGGCTTGGAAAGAGTGGTTGGTGAAAAGTGAATACAAGCCAGTCATCAATATCGAGAATCATGATACCATTGGAATTTTGGGTCAAGATGCTGAGGGTAATTTGAGTGGTGCTTGCACAACGAGTGGTTTGGCATTCAAGATGCGCGGCAGGGTTGGAGATTCGCCAATTATTGGGAGTGGATTGTATGTAGATAATGAAGTTGGTGCAGCGACGGCAACAGGCCTTGGTGAAACCATTTTGCGTTCTTGTTCGTCTTTCCTAATTGTTGAATTGATGCGCGGTGGAATGAGTCCTCAGACAGCTTGTGAAGAGGCCATTAAAAGATTGGTGAAAATCAATGAGCACATTTTAAAAGTCCAAGATTACCAAGCGTGTTTTTTGGCATGTAATACAAGTGGAGAAGTAGGCGCGTACAGCGTCCACCCCGGATTTACTTATGCCATTTGGAAAGATGGAAAACCAGAGGTATTACCAGCCAAGAGTTTATTGAGCTGATTGAAATTTTTCTTGAACTTCTTCTAGAACCGTAGCTGGACCGCCGTGGTGTTCAAATATCAAGGCGTTGGGGAATTTTTCATCCTTCCAAGCCATGAGTTCTGAATAATCACTTGGATTTACTGCACCCGTGAAAACAATCATGTCCAATTGTGATGGCTGATACTCTTCGATAATATTTTCTACTTGATCAAATCCATTCACCTCATATCCGCCTTTAGACAGAATGCCTTGGATGTTGTCAACCATGTATTGATGTTTACCTAAGATCAGGATGTGCTTTACACTATTCTCTTCCATACCCTTTTTTGTGCGGTGCGAAATTACAAGGTTTAATCCCAATTTTCTGCTTAATTTGTAATTCTTCTAAACATTAACATGCAAAATTTAAGTATAGTTCGCCCTATCAATTTGATAATCATTGCCTTGAATATTGCGATTGTTGATTTTTTTATTTCGCAAGGGGTGCATTGGGACTTAAGCAGAATTTCGATTTTGCTTTTGAAAGTTCTCGTAATGGTTTTGCTTGCTGCTGGGGCCAATGTGATCAATGATTATTTTGATCAAAAGACAGATGCCATCAATCGCCCAAATAAACAAGTGGTTGGAAAATCGATGTCGCCCAAAAGTGCCATACGATTGCATTTGATACTCACTTTGCTTGCCCTTCTTGTTGCATTTGTACTGACGATGTTGGAGCAAAGATTTTTCTATCTGGTCATAGCTTTGATTTATGCAGTTGTGTTATACTTCTACACCCCTTTTTTGAAGAGAATTCCTGTATTGGGTAATTTGACCATCGCCAGTTGTGTGGCCTTTCTGCCCATTTGGGCCGTTGATGGTTGGTCGTTGTTGAATCCTTTGCAGCTTTCAACAGTTCTTTGGCTGGTCTCATTTGCTTTTTTGTCTAATCTCATACGTGAATGGGTAAAAGATGTTCAGGATGGGGAGGGAGATAGCAATCAAGGCTATGATACCGCACCCGTGAGATGGGGGGCAGAAAAATCTATTCAGATTTTAAAGGTGATGTGGTGGATGCTTGCGACTTTGGCAATGGCTTATTGCTATTACCATCACTCTTGGTGGAGTTGGCTTTGTGTATTTTTTCCTCAGCTTTTGGGATGGTTTCCACTTTGGATTGCCAAGGGTGATGTGGATATGGCCCGAATTTCTTGGATTTTGAAATTCAATATGGTGGTGGGAATGTTTGGCATTCTGATCAATTATCTGCTGTTTTCTGGATCATGGTTTTGATCATCTGATACAACATGTGCGTCGGTAATCCCATCACTGTGTAAAAAGACCCCGATAATTTTGCTATTCCGATAAGACCAATAAAATCTTGCGCACCATAACTGCCGGCCTTGTCAAACGGATGATGAACATCGATGTAGTATTGAATTTCTTCTTCGCTTAATGTTTGAAAAGTAACTTGGGTGCAGTCGCATTGGGTGCGCACATCATTTCCAAGTAATACAGTTACAGCCGTGTATACCTCATGCGTATTGCCACTAAGCGAGCGAAGCATTTGCTCGGCTTCTTCTCTGGATAAGGGTTTGTTGAGTGCCTGGTTGTTCATCCAAACTATGGTATCACTCGCGATGATGAGGGTCTTTGAATCGTACTGATTTTGAAAGAAACGTGCTTTTTTTTCACTTAAAAAGCTGGGGATATCAGCGGCTTGGAGCGAGGGGTCGAATGACTCGTCGAGGTCAGCAGAAACTGCCTCAAAGTCAATACCCATCAATTTCAGCAGTTCGCGTCTTCTCGGAGATTGAGAGGCCAATACTACTTTGAAATTTTTTAACTCGTCTAAAATCATTGCGCTAAGTTATTGCGGGCCTCCTTACCTTTGTGCATGCATCAACAAATTTTAATTCTTGACTTTGGGTCTCAGGTTACCCAGTTGATTGCGCGTCGTTTGCGCGAGTTAAATGTTTACTGTGAAATACACCCATGGAATAAAATTCCTGCTTTGCATGAAGGGATTCAAGGGGTAATACTTTCAGGTAGTCCTTTTTCAGTTCATCAAGAGGGTGCTCCCTTGCCAGATTTGACTGCTATTTATGATCAGTATCCTGTTTTGGGCGTTTGTTACGGAGCGCAATTGATGGCTACCCATCATGGGGGTAAAGTGATGCGATCAACACATCGGGAATATGGTCGTGCCGTTCTTTCAGAATCTCAAGCAGAACATCCCTTGATGAAAGGAGTTGGTGCCAATAGTCAAGTTTGGATGTCGCATGGTGATACAATTGAATCTGCAGGAGAAAATGCAATGGTGTTTTGTTCAACGAGCGATGTTCAGTTTGCCGGATATCAAATCAAAGGTCATCACCGTTACGGTGTTCAGTTCCATCCAGAGGTTTATCACAGCTTGGATGGTACGCAGATGCTCAAGAATTTCGTCATGGATATCTGCGGCTGCACTGGCGATTGGACGCCGGCTGCTTTTGTCGAAGAGACAATTCAAGGCCTTCAAGCCCAATTGGGACAAGATAAAGTTATTTTGGGATTGAGCGGTGGTGTCGATTCTACTGTTGCTGCGGTTATTTTGAATAAAGCGATAGGCGATCGATTGTATTGCATTTTTGTAGACAATGGTTTATTGCGCAAAGATGAATTTGATCAAGTATTGGCCGATTACCAAGGCATGGGATTGAATGTCAAAGGTGTGAGAGCTGCTGATCGTTTTTATGCGGCATTGTCTGGATTAGAAGATCCAGAAGCGAAACGAAAGGCCATTGGAAAAACCTTCATCGATGTATTTGATGAGGAATCCAAGTTGGTAGAAAATGCAAAATGGTTGGGTCAAGGTACCATTTATCCCGATGTCATTGAAAGTGTCAGTGCAACGGGAGGACCTTCTGCCACAATCAAGAGCCACCACAATGTTGGTGGATTGCCAGATTACATGATGTTGCAAGTGGTTGAACCATTGCGCACTTTGTTCAAGGATGAGGTGAGAAGAGTGGGTGCGAGTATGGGAATTTCAGCTCAATTATTGGGACGTCATCCTTTCCCAGGTCCAGGATTGGGTATCCGAATTTTGGGTGACATTACTCCAGAAAAAGTTCAATTGCTTCAAGCAGCTGATGCGATCTTCATCAATGCATTAAAAGCGGAAGGACTCTATGACAAAGTTTGGCAGGCAGGTGTGATTTTGTTGCCTGTTAAGAGTGTTGGTGTGATGGGTGATGAGCGTACTTATGAGAGAGCTGTAGCCTTACGCGCTGTATCATCCACAGATGGAATGACAGCAGATTGGGTGGATTTGCCATATGCTTTCTTGGCCAAAGTGAGCAATGATATCATCAATCAAGTTAGAGGTATCAACCGAGTGGTTTATGACATCAGCTCTAAGCCACCAGCAACCATCGAGTGGGAATAATTTATATTTTTGATTTATGTGTTATAGGCTATTGTTCATTTTCCTAGTGCTTTTTCAATTTGCCCAAGGTCAGATTACTGCCCCTGTTCAGAAAATTGATGGGGTAGATTACTACATGCACAAAGTTGAACAAGGTCAAACTTTATACAGCATTTCAAAATTATACAATGTAGGAGTTAAGGAAATTCAAAAGGCCAATCAGTTGGGAACCGAGGGAATTCAATTGGGGCAGGTTTTGAAGGTTAGAAAGGGAGGGTCAGGCATGCCTCACCCTACAGAGCAATTGGTTGTTCCTGAGCAGACCAATGCGTACTTGAATGTACCGCAGGGTTATCATTTGGTAAGACCTGGTGAAACGGCATACAGCATTGCTATGAAATACAAAATTTCATTGGAGCAATTGTACGCTTGGAATCCAGGGACCGAAAATGGAATTGCCATTGATAGTCAACTTAAAATATCTGAAAAGGCCGTCGGCAGTACACAAGCCAAACCGGTAAAAGTCAATACAGATAAATTGAAAATTTACTTGTTATTGCCTTTTTACACAGGTATTCCTGATAGTGTTATTTCGGCCCGCCAGAAGGTGATCAGAGAAACGGCATTGCAGATTTATAGAGGGATGTTGTTGGCCACTGATACCTTGGCTGCGCAAAGTATCAAAATGGATATTGAGGTTATTGATTTTGCAGATAATGTAACACTAGCCAAAGAATGGACGCAATCAGGAAAATTCAATGATGCAGACTTTTTAGTCGGACCATTATTCAAAGAGTCATTGGAAGTTTTTGCGCAATGGGCCAAATCCAAAGGGGTTTGGGTGATATGTCCTGTTCCAATAAGCAACAAGGTGTTGATGGGTAATGACCATTTGATCAAAGCCTTTCCATCCGATGTGTCCCAATGGGGAGCCACAGCTCGTTATGTGGCGACACACAAGAAGGCCAATGTTCCTGTGTATTTGTATGCTGGGAAAACAGAAGTGGAAAAGAAAAAGGCTGAGGCTTTCAAAGGTTCCTACACCAAAGCAGGTTTTAAAAATATTGTTGTATCTGCCAATTTGGATTCATTGATTTCTGTTGTAACCGTAGCCAAAGATTCTACGGTGTTGATTGTTCCAACTGCCCAAGGTGATGGTGTGAGAAAATTGAACAAAAAGTCGGCGGCATTGCGAAAGTGCTGGGTAGTGGGTCTTCCAGAATGGCAGGATATTTTATCAGAAGGTGATTACGACGAAACAGTTGCGCTCAATCAATTGAGTTATTCATTCCCCAAGGCCAATGAAGCGGACTTAGAAGATGAGTGGGTAAGACCTTGGGTGAAAAAGTACCACCGTCAGTTTTTTACCCATCCCAATGAGTATGCCATGTGTTCTTTTGATTTGATTCAATCCATTGCGGATTTACATAAAAATTATCAAGGCGATTTGGCTACCCATGGCATCAATTATCAGGGACTTTCAAGCAATATTCAATTGATTCAAGTGGGCAGAGGAAACGGCTATGAGAACATTGGGGTATTGATGTTGCATGCGGAGAAAGGGGTAATTTCAAGAACAAGACCATAATGGAATTTAGAGATATCGTGAAGGCTTCTTTTCAGGAGGCGCAGTCAAAAATTTGCGCAGCTTTAGAAAAGGAAGATGGGAAACAAAAGTTTGGTTCAGAGCTTTGGGAGCACAAGACAGGTGGCGGAGGTAATACGCGCATCATCGTGCATGGTGATGTGTTGGAGAAAGGGGGAGTCAATTTCAGTGCAGTAGAGGGAGGCATACCAGAATTCATGAAGGCACAAGTGAATGAGCATGCAACGCGTTTTTTTGCAACAGGGATTTCCATCGTGATGCACCCATTCTCTCCCATGGTGCCCATTACACATATGAATGTTCGATATTTCGAAACCGATGCGGGTGATGCATGGTTTGGCGGCGGAATCGATCTTACTCCCATTTATGTTGATGACGAAGATGCCAAGAAGTTTCACCAAGGATTGAAAGAGGTTTGTGATCAGTTTCATCCTTCATTCTATGAGCGTTTTAAAAATTGGGCCGATGATTATTTTTACAATGAACATCGCGAAGAGACACGCGGAGTAGGCGGAATTTTTTATGATTACATTCGTCCGGATGAGCACATTTCAAAAGAAATGATGCTTCAATTCTCTTTAGCCCAGACACAGTATTTCGCGGATTTCTATACCCAGCTCATGGCCAAGCACAAGCATGAGGTTTATACAGATGAGCAGAAGCAATGGCAACTCATCAGAAGAGGTAGATATGTTGAGTTCAATTTGGTTTATGATAGAGGTACGAAGTTTGGTTTGGTCACCAAAGGACGAATTGAGTCGATTCTCATGAGCTTACCTGAGATGGCCTCTTGGCATTATCAACATCAGCCAGCGGTGGGCTCAGCGGAATGGAATACATTACAGAAGTTAAAGAAAGGAATCAATTGGGTGGCATGATGAGAAGTTGTTTTTTGGTTCTGGTGTCTTGGTTGATTTGTTTTTCAAGTCAATCTCAAGTGAAGTATGATTTTCAATCGTCGAAGTCTTTTCGCATCAAAGTAAATGGTTATTGGATCAACCAAGTTCCCTGTGAGCGATTGGTGTTTGAATGGAAAACCATTGAAAAGAAAACCACCTTGGTTACTTATTTTTCAGAAGATGATTCACTTACCCAGTCTATAGTGGTTAAGAGTGGTTTGGAGCAATCCTTTCAAATGCAAAAAGTAAAAGAGGCATACAAATGGGTATTGTCAGGCGAGTCGCCTTGGATACCCACTGAAGAAGAACTTTCCGCATTGCCTCAATTGGATAATGTTTATAATGGTGATAGCCATTGTCAAGATCCCATGTCCAAAGATCAATTTGAACAGTTTGTTCAGAGCATTACGTCATCTCCCATCTCATCCCAGAAAATAAAAACCATCGGTTTCTTGGCTCCGGGTGTGTGTTGTACTGTAGAGCAATGCGTGATTGTGATGAATTTATTTGAATTGGAGGACGATAAATTGGAAGTTTTGAAATTGTTGGTTTCACGCCTTTATGATTGGGACAATAGGTCGCAATTGAAATCCGTTTTTTTGACAGAAAGAGCTCATTTCAAAGCCGATCAGATTATTAGTCAATAGTTCAATTGATTACATTTGTTTAAATAAAAAAATACATCATGCGTTTTCAACCCGGAGTTTTAACAGGAGATCAAGTAACAGAAGTTCTTAACGATGCCAAGGATAGAGGGTATGCTTTACCCGCTGTTAACGTTATAGGAACCAACAGTGTCAATGCTGTATTGGAAACAGCCAAGGAGTTAAATTCTCCCGTGATTATTCAATTCAGCAATGGTGGTGGTGCTTTCTATGGTGGCAAAGGTTTATCCAATGGACAGCAAGAAGCAGCAATTGCCGGTTCAGTGAGCGGTGCTCATCACATTCACATGATGGCGGAACTATACAAAGTGCCGGTTATCGTGCATACTGATCATTGTGCTAAGAATCTTCTTCCATGGATGGACGGCATGTTGAGTCATGGTGAAAAGTTTTTTGAGCAAAATGGAAAACCTCTTTTCTCTTCCCACATGTTGGATTTTTCAGAAGAGTCTCTTCAAGAGAACATTGAACTTTCGGTTCAGTATTTTGAAAGAATGGCTAAGATGGGAATGACATTGGAAATTGAATTGGGTGTTACAGGTGGTGAAGAAGATGGTGTCGACAATAGCCATGTTGATAGTTCCAAGTTATATACCCAACCAGAAGAAGTAGCATTTGCATACGAGCACATGTTAAAGGTGAGTCCAAGATTTACTATTGCAGCTGCATTTGGTAATGTTCATGGTGTGTACAAGCCCGGTAATGTTAAATTACAACCTATTATTTTGAACAATTCTCAGAAGTTCATTCAAGATAAATTCAATACTATAGATAAACCCATTCATTTTGTATTTCACGGCGGAAGTGGTTCAACGCGCGAGGAGATTCGTGAGGCCATCAGTTATGGTGCAATCAAAATGAATATCGATACGGATATGCAATGGGCGTTTACAGAAGGTATTCGCAACTACATGTCTGACAAGGCTGCGTACTTGCAAGCTCAGATTGGTAACCCAGAAGGTGCAGAGAAGCCAAACAAAAAGTACTACGACCCACGTGTTTGGATGAGAGAAGGGGAAAAGACTTTTGTTCAACGATTGAAGTCTGCTTTTGAAGACTTGAATGCGGTGAACAGAAACGCTTAATTCTGTTACAACTATTTATTGGAAATTAGTGGAGATGGATCACAAACGGTCCATCTCTTCTTTTAATTTGCCAAGCGCAATTTGAATCACTAGATTCTTGGTTTCAGATTCCAATTGAAAAATAATATTACTAAGTTCCAGCGAAGTTGCTTCAGGGCCAACGTGCTGAAATGCACTTTTAATCAATTCCAATGTACTATCCTTGGCAAATACAATGGCTTGCCATGTTTGAGCATCAACGTAAAGTTGTAAACCTATGTTATGCTCGTACTCTTCGCGAATGCTTTTGGTAATTTCAAATTGCAATTGAGCAGCGGTCAATTGAGCTACAGGATAGCGAAGAATAAGACTTGTAGGCGTTATTCTCTCGAGCAGAATGGTCAACCTTTCCAATGCCGATACACGAAGCGGAGTTAATGCATTTTTACGGGCATTTTTTTCCTGATACAGCGCATTCTGTTGTTGCCAATTCAACCATTTTTGAAAACCCATCCACAAGGTGGTCAATGTTCCTGCAGTGACCAATATTAAAATCCACCATTTTTCCATAACAATGCAAAGATGTGACTAATTTCGAAACATGACGAATAGAATTTTCATCATCTTGTCCTTCTTGGCATCAATCCAATTACAGGGTCAAACGTGGCAGCGAAATGCAAGCGTTCCTGTTCAGGTGGATAATTATTTTTTGGCCAATCCTTGGATGGGTGGATTGAACGCACCTCAATTTTCCAATATCGATGTCAATGGGGATGGTACCAAAGATTTGTTTGTCTTTGATCGCCAAGGTGACCGCAAATTGGTGTTTGTGCAAACTTCAAATACTGCTGGCCAATCATATTGGTATCATTCACCCCAATTCGAGGCATTATTTCCCAAATTGAATACCTGGGCGCTACTTCGTGACATGAATTGCGATGGATTTGAAGATATTGTAACCAATTATCAATCGGGTTTGGTTTTGTACATCAATACAACACCAATAACAGGAGTACTATCATTTGAGCCATATGACAATTTGCAATTGTTGAAGTCAGACTACGATTTGGGTGGCGGCCCGTTTAATGCACCCTTGTATTGTATGAGTGTGGATGTGCCGGTCATTGAGGATATTGATGGCGATGGTGATTTGGATGTACTCACCAATACCGAGTCGAGCACGGGTATTTACTATTACCAATCTCAGCAAGTCCAAAATGGAAATTGTGATGTGGTGGAGTTCAATTGCGTCAATCGTTGTTATGGAATGGTTTCCGAGGCTGCTGAGAGTTTTTCACTTTTTATTGGTGACCAGTTTTCATGTCCTTTAAATGTTTTGAATCCAAAGTCAAAATCAGCCAAGCATACAGGAGGAACATTGGCAGCCATAGATTTGAATGGCAACGGTATCAAAGATTTAATTATTGGGGATGTAACGGAACCCAATTTGGCTGCCGTTTATTTGGTTGATACTCCGCAAGGACCGGACAGCGCGGTAGCGTATACTACCCAGTTCCCGATGTCCCCGCCTGTGGATTTGCATCTTTTTCCAGCGGCGTACTATGAAGATGTAACCAATGACGGTATTTCAGATTTGTTGGTCGCGCCCAATGCCATCTTTGGCGCTGAAGACCGCAAGTCTGTGTGGTTGTACGTCAATCAAGGATCAGAAATCCAGCCCGATTGGATTTTCTCATCAACTGATTTTTTACAAAATCAAAGTATAGATGTGGGCGTGGGGGCACACCCTGTTGCCGCAGATGTGGATGGTGATGGTGATTTGGATGTGCTTTTGGCTGCACGTTATTACGATACTGAAAATTTGACCAACAAGTCTTGTATTCATCTTTTGCGAAACGATACGGTAAACGGTCAATGGCAATTGAATTGGATTTCCCAAGATTGGATGAATTTGTCATCGTTGAATTTTCAAAATATTTATCCTTCATGGGGAGATTGGGACGGGGATGGTGATGGCGATTTAATTTTAGGTGAGTTGAATGGGAATTTGTATTTGTTGCGAAATACCGGAACGAGTAACACACCCGTTTTTGGCCTGCCTGAGATTTTATCAGATGCGGTTGGTGCTGTTATTGATTTGGGACAAAGTTCTACGCCCTTGCTGGTAGACCTCAATCAAGATGGATTGTTGGATTTGGTGGCTGGAGAAAAAACAGGCAATGTCAATTTTTTTAAGAATGTTGGAACAGTAGGTGTTCCAAGTTGGTCGTTGGTAACTGAAAATTTGGCGGGTGCACAGGCATCAAGTTATTTGGGTTTGGATGGATATAGTGTGCCAGCTATGGTTAAAGGTCAAGACAATGTATGGGATTTGTATTTGGGTTGTGAAAAGGGTTGGGTGAATCATTACCAATTTCAGAGTAATCTACCCAATCAAGGTCAATTGCTCGATGAGCAGTGGCAAGATATCCGTGAGGGCGATCGATCCTCCGTTGTTTTTGGTGATTTCAGCGGTGAGGGATCTTTGGATATGATCATGGGTCATTCCGGTGGGGGATTGGCTTTTTTCACAACGGATTCAGTTTCTATAACTGTTTCTGAAGCTTCGAAGATTCCAGAGTGGACGATATATCCAAATCCAGGTAGTTCGGAATTGACAATTGGTCCGCTGCCAATGGGTGGAAGTGAAGTTGTGATATGGGATTTGATGGGAAGAGAGGTTTACAGGAATTGGGTAGAAAATGAGTGGCATGAGGTAATTTCTTCCAAATGGTCACCCGGAGTTTATTGGGTGCAATTTGTTCACCAACAAAGGACGTATGGTAAACGTTGGTGCAAAGATTAGTCACCAAATTCAGATATTTTGAAGAA
>JACCDW010431224.1_pt1 | contig 34373 bp, 25 predicted proteins | sample 7449781 | NCBI WGS metagenome assembly JACCDW01 (sample SAMN15323449, study PRJNA562643) | freshwater metagenome | isolation source: river surface water | place: USA:Blue River Watershed | collected 2017-08-18
CTGCCGCAGCTGCTCCACCAGCCAGTGCTCCCCACAATGTATCGGTGATTGCCATATGAAGTGTCCAGCGTGAAAGGGTTGCATAGTTTGTAGCATCGTAAAACGCGTACATTACACCGCCTACTAAAGCGCCGCGCAATACAGCATCGTTCATAGAACGTGCGGGTTTGATCGCAACATACACCAAAGCAAACGCCAACAGCAAGTATACAACTAGTGCGGGCAGAAGCCGAACTGTCAGCGGCGACCCCTGTACACTTTGGAACAGATTCTGATGATAGGTCAAGCGCAGCGTAAGATACACTGCATCTAATGCTCCTAGGGCGGCCAATGTGCCAAAAAACGTAGAGTCCATTTTAACTTGGTTGCGGAAAAAACAGTTTTGCAAATGATTACTAAACAACAAATGGAACTAGAAGGATTCGGGGCCTCACTAGTTGGTCGCGCAATCTATGTGTATTCTGATTCAGGACATGCATGGATCCCATGGGAGTTTATTTCCGGAACAGCATATAGCTACCGTGTGTTAATAACGGGGGAAGGTCCAGGATTGCGATGCGTTGAAGCGGAAAACAATTGGAACGCTGTGTTTCGCCCCGTTTCAAACAAGGACTGGTCCTTGATTGCGACGGTCTTGCGCGCAATGGGCCCGACATTGCTTTGCGTCTTTGACATTCATGCTCCACCCGCTCCCCCATCATTTGTAAGTTTCATGGACGCCATGTTGGCAGATGGGCGCACTGTGCTAACACGTGTTTGGATTGGGCAGCACATTGAGATTCCTACAATTCCAGATGCTGTGTTTACACCCGTACTACACGACGCGCATACTAGTCAATCCGTATATGAACTGTTTGGACGACTGCCCGCACGTGGAAATCATGGCGGATGGAGCGGCATGGGTGTTGCAGATTGGAACGCCCTAGTGAAGGCACTGGGGGATTCCGATCTTGGAATCGTCATTACCGATGTTGGAGAATCAGCCTGGTCCTTGTTTTGGCATAAAATTGCCGATAGTCGCGCAGAAAGCCACGGAGTCTTACTAAAACGGGGATTTAACTGTATGCGAACAGGAATGAACATTGTGGAGAAACATCAGTCATCATAATTTTCTTTGACATAATTAGGGATGCTTAAGCAATACATTGTATTGCTTCTATTAGTATTGTCACTTCTTACAATATTGAATTGGTATGCTGGAAGAGGGCCGAGCATAGCATCCGCACATGTAATTAATATGGATGCGCATGCCGATCGTCTACACGAATTCCAGGCTAATGCTGCGGCCGCTGGATTGGACGTCAAACGCTGGATGGCCGTTGACGGTTCCAAGATTACTAGTGATGATTTACCACGTCTTGGAATCAGTAAATATATTTACAAATATTCGCAGGAACATAAACAACCTGGATTACTAGGATGTTTTTTATCCCATCGTGGATTGTTGCGGCACTGCGAAAAAATGGCGGTAAGTTCAGATTCAGCACATTTCATATTTGAGGACGATGCATATATTCCACCGGATTTTAAAGCACAGTGGCAGCGCATATGTGCTGATTTACCGGCAGATTGGGACATTGTCCAACTTGGAGTCACCTTTCCAAACCTACGCTGTGCTCGCGGTCGGATTCATACACATTTGAACGATCGTGGAAATGTTGGTGGGTTTGCGTATGTTGTGCGTCATAGTGCTTTGCCAAAGATCAATACCTACACAAAATATATGTACGATCCGATGGATGTAATGATTCGGAACAAATGGCGTGATTGGAATATTTATATTGTCTGGCCACAATTATGCCCACATAACGATCATGGAAAATCAGTTATTGTGTCTAAATAAATAACTGTGTAGTCTGGAAATATACAAAACTGTAAGCATTTTTTGTATACTTCATAAAAAATTTAGGTATTTACCAGAAAGCGCGACGAGAACCACCCTGCTTCCTGCTCTTCTTGGTGAACAGCTTGAATGTTCCCTTCTTGGGCTTGTAGCCGGCCTTCACAAGGCGGCTGAATGCCTTCTTGCCAGCAGCCATCTGCTTACGGCTCACAATGCGGCCGCGCTTGTTCATGACCAGATCCTTGCGGGTCAGACCACCGGCAGTGCGCTGAGCACTTCCGTGGAAGACCTGGGCCTTTGAGCCCACAGTCATCATACCACCGGCCATTGCGTTTTCCTTGGGCATATTGTTCATGGGAGCGTTGTTCATGTTTTCTAACGAAACAACAGATTTTTTTCCACCACGTTCAAAGCACGACCAGTGGTTGCCGATGGAAGCACCGATTTTTCTAACCATGATTCCATAACCTCCAGTTCGGGGTTTGGATCTAACGCGCGAGCGCGTTGCAACGCAGCAGCCGAACGCATATTATAAAACTCCTTGTCCGTTTTCAGTTTACGAAGCGTAGATACCCATGCATCCAAATCAGCCCTATCACAATATATAGCAGCCGATCCACAACATTCCTTTAATCCAGGTGTAGGGCTTGCCACTACCGGAATTCCGGAAGACATTGCTTCTACAGCTGTTCGCCCCCATGTTTCCTCCTTGGAAGGCATAATCATAATTTCAGTCTGGGAATAAATATCTTTAATCTCCGTTGTATGCTGAATATACCGAAGATTCGGGATATCCTGAATAACAATCTGTTTTCTATAACCACCCATAATACCTAAAAACTCGTATTCCGGGAGTGCTTTTGCAAGTTGAACAAGTATATAACCACCCTTATTTTCATTCACATTTGACAATGTTATATATTTAGATTCTTTGCGTTCCACATTATATGCGCGGTAGTCAACAGCCGGTAATACAATCTGCGTCTGTGTTTCGGAAAGATCCTTACGAGTATCTCGCAGGCTATGGGAGTTGAAAACGGTCCACTGACGACCGTTACAACGCTTATCTTCCCACATCTTTCCCACTGCTCGCACATAATTATCAGTATGAACCCACTCAACAAATGGCTTACCTGTAATCCTACACAAGTACAGGAGTTGCTTGCGATAGTAGTAACTGTGGGAATGAAGGATTTGCGTGGATTCTAACACAGAATTCAGGGTCTCTGAATCATACAAGTCAAAACAGCGTACACCATCGTAGGTGCGCTTTGGGTATCCTGGGCTAGCGACCCACACATCATATTTATACGGTTTGCTCATACAGTATCTGTTAATAGTGTGTGCACAGATTTCGGATCCGGCATTAACAAATGGCACATAATCATGTAGGATCCACAACATACGAATGCGATCACCACGCGGTTCAAGCGTATTCCAGACTGGCCATTTTTTGTATTGAATCGCTGCGGACTTTTCTTTCGGGATATACATTGAATGACGTGATCGTGTATCGCCATACAAAAGCAATATGACCACAAGGCCCACTAAAAATAGCCATGCGTATGGCATCCTTACTTTTTGTACGGAAATTATTAGACCAACGCGCATCAAAAACGATTGTAGCAGTTGGCTACCCTTCACTTTCATCGCTATCATCGCTATCACTACCACCTTCCAGGAGTAATTCAAATGCTCCAAGGCGTTCAAATTCATGCGCAAACGTGCTAGTCATAATACGACGATAGGATCGTGGCAATGTTAGGGTCGCTGGCAATGTTTCATCTGGTAATAATTCACGCAGCAGCGTTTCCACCGTTTCATTGTGACCTGGAATTTGATAAAATAGCTGTGATGGCCTTGTCACTTCTGCTATAAATACTTTTGTTCGTGAATCTTGATACACATCACATAACCGTGTTTCTCCGCGCATGACCTGACACACTTGTGTTAAGTGATCCCAGCTAACACGCGTTATAGGAGTCAGCATCTGTGTGTATAAGAATAACCACTATCTTTATATTATACCGCTAAGGCTACTTTCAGCAGCGGCTAGGCTAGCAATTGGAGTTTGACGCCAAGTATCCAACAATTTTGTATCAAGGGGTGCGTTCTTTTTGTATTGACTTTCTACATACTTCATCATTCTGTAAATATTAAATGGATCGTATACACCAGCAAAATGGATCAGAAAATCACCAGGCCTGTAAAGACGGACACTTAGATCATCTGCTGTATCCTTAGGACCAAACACGTAAGAATTAAAAAGCCAGTGATCCCTACAAGTTTCAATCTTGGCCGCATCGGCACGGTTGGATTCAAAAAGACGAATCATAGCCGCATTATCCCACCAAATATGGTATAGTAGATCAGTCTGTTGAAGACAACGATTGAAGTAATCACGAACCCATGTAGATCTGCCGCGCACAAGAAGATGGCCATTATTGTAATGATTACAAGCGTCAAATGTCCATAATATATCTTTATCTGCCGGCAGCAGTGGTAGTATCTGAGTTTCTAACGCAATATCCTGATTCAGTATAATTGCGTCGGCATCGGACCAGAAAATATAATCGTAACTATCAAGATATTTTAGAATATAATGGAACTTGGACCAGGGAATCGGCTTGGAACGATCCCACACATCCTCGCCACCACTGTGAAAATCGTAACCGTGTTTGGCAGCGTAGGCGCGTTTAGAAGCCAGACCAGGTTCCATGGCCTTTTTGTAATCGGCCCCTACGCAAAAAGTAAGAATTGCTATACGTGACATTTTGCTTTTACTACACTTATATAGGTTTAGGCCTTGGCAAAAAAATTGAAAAAGGCGCACGCTTTAGTGCTAAGGGTGTCAACACTATGTCTGCCTCCGATTCCAAGTATATTCGTAATGCCGATGGGCATTATGTATGCCCGCATTGCGCAAAAGTGTGTGAAAAGCAGAACACCATGTATTATCATATGAAGAAGAACCATGAAAACGATTTGAAGTATAGTTGTAAGCTGTGTACAGATGCTCCAAAGTTTATGCAGAAATCAGGGTGGCTTCATCACTACGCAACTGTCCATCCTGATAGCCCGCATCCTGAAGGAACGGAGAATCCTTACGCAAGTGTAAAACACGATTGCCCTGAGTGCGACCATACTACGCATACAAAGGCAAATTTGCTTATTCACTACGCTCGGACTCATTGTAAATCTTGGATCCCTACATATTCTAAGTCGTGTGATTGCGTTGGATGTAGCAAATCGTTTGCGTCATCTAGCGCTTATCTGTATCATGCTATCAGTTGCTTTGAAAGTCGCGCAACTACCGATCAACTTATAACAATTTCACGCATTAAGTAAAAGGCGTGGTATCCAAGTGCGGAGAAGCCTAATAGAAGAAGCATTTCAAAATAGCGGCGACTTGCGTCTTTTTTTAAGTACGCTAACAGGATTAGTAATGGTGCCACTAGGAAAATATGGATCCAATTGACCCACGCACTTTTATTTTCCTTTAATTTGCCATACGCTAAATATGTATGAAATGCCAGGATCGCAAAACCAACTGCACCAAGAACATTAAATAGCGCATCGGGCACATTTTCCCGTGCGTATCCGATGTATAAAAATAATGGGGCTACACCCAAAATATGGAAAAGTTGCTTTGCATTTCCTTCCATTTTATTTATACTTACAAAATATATTTGTTACAAAAAGAATGAATACAAATCGGTTAGATCGTGAAGACTTTGGTTTCAAGAATATACCACTCCGGAATGAAGAAGACCGTTATTCATGTGGATTACTTTTAACAGGTGGCTCTAAACACATGCCTTTATGCCATCATACCTACAATGACAAACAAATTCAAGCAATTATTGAGAATTCCCAGTATTTACTGTTTCATCACATTAAAGGCAAGATTGATGAAATAGTCGCATTTAGTCTTGTAAAGTTTAGAAATAAGGGATTAGATATACAATTGCTTTGTGCTTTGCCAAATAGCAATGAGTATGGAAAAATGATGGCCTATACAAGTTATAAATTCGCGATCAAAAATAAATGTATTAAAATATATGCTGCGCCACGAAATGATGCGTTGCGTAATACTTTTTTGAGATACGGATTTTCACCAGGGTTTGGAACCAAAGATATCAATGAAGTTTTAGAAAAAACTATTGTGTTACCAAAATACTCTAAACGTAATTGCACATTCAAAAAGGCACGTTCTATAAAAAATGATACATGTGATTATGACGATTTAAGTGAGTACAATGGATCCTAAAATCTGTATTGACTGGCTTCGCAATTACGCCACCCTAAAAAGTGGCACTATGGAAGGAAAATATGCGGACATGACAAGTCGCTGGATACTTTGTGAACTTAGTCACGGTAATGGAGTATCGGCGTGTAATGATCCAAGTATTGCTGATCTTATTGCGAAAGCGCGGCTTGCCACGGATTGCGGTTGGACCGACCCAACACTCTCTATCTTTTGCGATGGATCCTCACTTAGCAATGGCAAGGAAGGAGCACGAGCTGGATACGGAGTTGCTGTAAAACGTGGAGGAGCTGTGATTCATACATTTAGTGATCGTGTATCAGTGGAAGAAGCCCAAACAAATCAACGCGCAGAACTGCTAGCACTGCGCTATGCTATTAATTATGCAGCGGAAAGTGGCGAATCTTCTGTGAAAATTTATACAGATTCAAAGTATGCGCTGGATTGCCTACAAACTTGGGGTCCTACATGGGCAGCCAATGGTTGGAAAAAAGCGGATAAGAAACCTGTTCTTCATGCGGATCTGATCACTCCTATGTATGACCTGTATAGTTCCAACAAAGATCAAGTGGAATTGATTCATGTGCGAGGACATACCGGCCGCGAAGACCCACTAAGCCTTGGTAATGCACTAGCGGATGAACTGGCTCGTGGTGCTGCTAGCCTGCGTTAGCAGCACTAGACCCCGTGGTGCTGCTAGCCTGCGTTAGCAGCACCAAGAGCAAAAGGTCTAAAAAGATCCAGTCCTTAAAACATTAGATACCATGTTCAAGCGCCTTGAAACCGTTAAAAACTTTCACAATTTTAAACCAAACGTTATTTATGATATTGGAGCACACAAGGGTGTATGGACAAAAAATTGTAAAACTGTTTTCCCTGATGCTACCTACTACCAGTTTGAGGCAAACACCGATCAATCAGAGCACCTTCACGATAATCCAACAATTTGCCTACTAGGTAATGAAGATGAAAAGCAAGTTATCTATTACAAAGATAAAAAGTTAGGTGCTACAGGAAATTCTATTTTCCGTGAAAAGACACTTTTTTTTGACGATGATGTATGTGAAAAAGAAACACGCACTATGAAACGCCTTGATACTATTGTTCACGAAAAATCCTTGCCTTTACCTGATTTTATTAAGTTGGATGTTCAAGGTGCGGAACTCTTGATTCTAGAAGGTGCGCCTGCGTGCATGCATAGTGCGGATATTATTATGATGGAAGTAAGTGTAGCAAGCATGAATGAAGGATCTCCTCTTATTCACGATGTATTGAACTTTATGGCAAATAACGGATTTGTTATGTTTGATATATTAGAGATAAATATTGTAGGGCCCGTTTTGAATCAAATGGATGTACTCTTTTGTAAAAAAGAATCGCGATTTCATGTAAAAGATTTTCATTGGACAAAACCAGTCTAATACGACACTACAGCATCATTGTTAGCACCAATATTCATTTTTAGCAAGCTTGAATTTTTACTATGTGTCTCATGAGGCACAATTAATCCTGGTGACAGCGCATATACATTCCAACTATCAAATTTCAGATTGTATTGTTCATCTATTGCGTCGTTCATAAGTTCTAAAAACGGCAGAATCTTGGACTGAATAGAACTATGACGGACCATATATGCATGTGTACCCCAGTTTCCTTCTCCGCCACGGGAAGTGCGTAACTTTAAAATGCCGGAACTTATCGGCTTTCCTACAGGTTGTGTTATATCAAAATACACAATATCCCAATCTGTTGGTATTTTTGTGTATAGGCCATGCCAGGCATCACCAGGTTTTAAGAAATCGGCTGGCAGCCGCACATCATCTTCCAAAATCAAGTGCCCATAATATTCTGGAACATCCAGATTCGCAAGATGCTGAAGCAACCGTTTGTGCGACAGATAACATCCCACAACTCCCGCATTTCGCAAAACGCCAGCTAAATCATCCTTCTGAACCCCTGTGCGTGTCATTGCGTATCCAATTCCCTCCTCACGAATAGTTTCCCGTTTTAAATCTTTTCCATACACTGCTGGCCATCGATGGACAATATCCGAAATATGTTTTGTTTGTGCTAAAACGCTGTCAAGGCGTTCCTTATCCTTATCCAAATTGATTATCCAAATGTCTTTTACATGTGGTCTACGACGCAATATATAATCCTGAACTCCATACATTGCTGTTATTATTGCTCCAATCAAAACAGCAACGATTAAAAAGAACTTTGTTTGCTGTGCTGGCATATCCCTCTACATCTATAGAGCTTTATCTATGGATGACTTGTCTTGAAATTCACTCTCTGCGTTCAAAATGTTTGGTGTGGCAGCATAGACATTAAACCTATCAAAACACCGATCGTACTGATTATCTATAGGATCGCGGAAAAACTCCAAGCACGGTAATAGCTTTGTTAACAGCGATCCATGACGAACAGCATACGCGTATGTACCCCAATTGCCATCGCCGGGTTTTAGTTTAGCCAGTGTTGTAGACACAGGGTAGTCAATAACGGGTTGTGTAATTCCAAAATAAATCATATCAGCGTCACGTGGAATATGTGATTTGAGTGCTTGCCAGTGGTTTGCAATTAAATCAGCCGGCACATGTATATCATCTTCTATAATGAGATGTAATGCGTTTTCATGATAAGGCAACGTGGATAAATATTGAAGTAGTTTTTTATGACTTAACCAGCATCCAATTACACCAGTATTGCGAAGCTTCCCATCCCAGCTTTTATGACGAATTGCAAAACTTGGACTTCCTACATGTTCCTGTCGTAATATGTCGGTTGTAAGTTTGGAACCGTCAATGCCAGACCACCTGCGAAATGGAACGTGTAACTGTGACAGTTGTGATTCCATAAACGTGCGACGATCATCGTCTTTATCCATGTTTATGTAACTAATATCAACAAGTTCAAAGCCACGTAGTGGAGCAGTATAGAGTAGAAACAAGGCGAGTGCTATGAGTAAAATATATAAATAGTTCATGCTCTAATTATAGTTAACAATGTTTCCGCTGATTCTAATGCGCCTTCCATCCATGCCTGATTCATGCTGATTGATTCTCCCACAACATATACACCATCGGCAGGGTTGTGAGCAGCACGACTTGCTTTCACAGGATCGTAGTCACCTGGTAACCAATAGGTGCATCCACTAGGCCATACGTGTTTTTTCAAATAGGTTGGTTCTAGTATAGTCTTTGTTGGGAAAGAAGCACGCACATGGAATTGAATCGCCTTTGCAAGGTCTTCATCTGACTTGAACTGCTCCCAGTAGGTTGTATCGGGGCCATCCGTATAACTGATCATTATTAATCCTTTTTCAGGATTAATGGGTATAATGTATCGCAGTGGATTATCTACTACGGTCTTTTCCATGCCGGCAAACCATACAGCACCGTCCTGTTTGGGATATGTAGCATAAATACGTGTCAAGGGGCTAGTCGCAAGCTGTTTTAGCAGTGGAGCAGATCTTAGAACTGTAAAATCTGACAAGGAACACCGACATGTTGCGATTATAATACGATCACACGTATATGTAAATGGTTTTGCTTCTGCCTTCTTGCCATAATCCCCTTTTACTTCAAACACAGTGCCCTTCTTAATAACATCGTGGACACGATGGCGATTTTTGAGGGTCGCGCCGGCCTTTTTAGCAGCTTCTGCTAAATTGGATGTAATCGCGTCCAACCCTTCTACAACCCCGTAATAGTCGCTGGATCCAGTAGAACCCATTGTTTCACCCTTTTGAAAAAGGGGAAGTGCTAAATCTGCGCGCAGCAAAAACAGTTCAGCCCAATATGGATACATTTTGAATATTGGATGATATGTGGATGGCACTAGTTCTGCTATTGTATGTTCTCCAAGTACCTTTGGGGGCAGTGTTTCCAACAATGTTCGCATTGGAGTAAATAATGTTAGGAAGTGGTTTGGTTCATTATTGTATACGGATTGTGTGCTGATCGGGAATGTGTTTAATTTAAACCGCCGCACAAGTTTGTTTACACGATTATGGTCCTTGTAAATGCGACCAGCACCAATTTCGTATTGAAGCCCGTCGTCGCGATGCGTTACAACACGTCCACCAAAAGCGGGGTAGCGTTCTAGCACACATGCTTTTTCACCTAACGCTTCAGCGACTGTGAGTCCTGCCATGCCTCCGCCAACAATAATTGTGTTAAAGTGCTTCATTGCTTTTCTACTAATACAAAGTATTAGGTAAAAAGTTATATCATTTACTTAGCCTCCAGAGCGGCCACGCGAGCAGCCAGTGCCTCAATGATGGCAGCCTGTTCCTTGACGGCGGCCACCAGCACGGCAGACAGACGGTCGTATGCCACACGCTTAGTGTTCATCTCATCATCAGCAGTGCTAATGATGTTGGGGATCACAGCCTCCACTTCCTGGGCCAGGAAACCAACTTCCTTTGTCTCGGGATTCAGGTTGGCGTGGTCAATCCAGTTGTACAGCACAGGGCGCAGGGCCTTCACTGTGGCCAGCGCATCGGCGATCTCCTCCACGTCCTTCTTCAGGCGCTTATCGGATGTGGTGGCGAAGCTTGTGGCGCTGATCTCATCCACATACATGTCACCAATGATTGTCACAGTGCCAGTCACAAACAGATCGTGGCTGACAGTGGCGAAGCCAGAGACAAACAGATCAGCACCGAATGTGGCATCGCTGGTCACATTCAGGCGACTAGCAATAGTGGCTTCACCACTGATCATCAGACTAGAGGCCAGTGTGGCAGCACCAGTCACGTTCAGGATACCGCCAAGTGTGGCTGCGCCAGCTACGTTCATCAGGCCGCCAACTGTGGCAGCACCAGTCACGTGCATCAGACCGGAAACTGTGGCAGCACCACCTACGTTCAGGTTGTCCTTCAGGTCGGCTGCTCCAGACACAGTCAGAGCACCTGTAATGTTGGCGGCGCCAGTCAGGTTCAGCAGGCCAGCAACGTTCAGGCTGTTCTGCAGAGTGGCAGCAGCGCTCACATCCAGTGTTCCGTTAATGTCGGCAGCAGCCAGCACATACAGATTGCTCTTCAGTGTGGCTTCACCGCTCACAGTCAGGGTGTTCTCCATGGCGGCTTCAGCGCTCACGTACAGCTTGCCAAAGATTGTCTGTGTGCCGCTCACATGCAGGGCGGCGTGGAATGTAGCATCGCTGCCAATGTCCAGCAGACCATCCACACTCAGGTCATCACCAATGTGGGCACTGTTCAGCACACGCAGATCGTGGCCGACAGTCACATCATTGGTCACAGTCAGGTTGTACAGGTCCATGCCGCCGCTCAGAGCAATGCTGCCGTTGAAGGTAGCATTACCGCTCACCTCAAATGCTCCCTTGATTAAAGAACTGCCGCTCACCACCAGGTTGTGGCTGATTGTCTGGTTACCAGATACAAACAGATTCATTGCCATAGTGGCATCACCATTTACCTGCAGTGTGTCATCCAGCAGAGCAGCGCCAGTCACAGTCAGAGCACCAGTAATGTCAGCAGCGCCAGTCACATCCAGAGCACCAGTAATGTTGGCGGCACCAGTCACAGCCAGTGAACCGGCGGTCAGGGTGTTCTTCAGCTCAGCAGCACCAGACACAGTCAGAGCACCAGTCACGTTCGCAGCACCGGCCACGTTGATGTTGTTCTGGAATGTGGCGGCGGCGCTAATGTGGAGCAGGCCCAGCACAGTTGCACCACCAGTTACCAGCAGCCGATCGTCAATTTCAGCGGCGCCATCCACAATCAGGTCGCTGATCAGATGAGCATCATCTGTCACAGTCAGTGACAGAACAGAGGCAGCTCCGGCAACTTTCAGAACGCCATTCAAGGTGGCAGTACCCTGTACCAACAGGTCGTTCTTAAGTGTTGCGAAGCCGCTCACGCTCAGTGTTTCACGAATATCGGCATCGCCTGTCACCAGGAAGTTGCCAAACACATCAAAGTCACCACCAATTGTGGCAGAGCCAGATACACGCAGGTGGTTCTGCAGTGTTGTGAATCCTTCCACCTGCAGCTGCTGAGCAAGAGTAGCCTTGCCAGCAACATACAGATCACCACCAGCAGTCATTGAGCCAGCAACGCTCAGTGTGCTGTTCAGCACAGCGGCACCACTTACAGTGATGGCGCCAGTGATGTTGGCAGCACCGACAACAGCAAGGGTGCTGGCCAGTGTGGCAGCACCAGTCACAGCCAGGCTGCTTGCCAGAGTGGCAGCACCAGTCACGTTCAGCGCACCAGCCAGTGTAGCATCACCAGTCACACGCATAGCACTTGCGAATATGGCGGTGCTGGCCACAGCCAGTGTGCTCTGGAGGTTAGCACCAGCGCTCACATCCAGGCTGCCGTTGATATCAGCATTGCCTGTCACATTCAGAGCGCCAGTCACGTTGGCGGCACCAGTCACATCCAGTGAACCAGCCTTCAGGTTGTCCTTCAGTTCAGCAGCACCAGACACAGTCAGAGCACCAGTGATGTCTGCAGCACCAGTCACAGCCAGTGCTCCAGTCACGTGAGCTGCGCCATCCACGCGCAGTGCGCTCTGGAAAGTAGCAGTGCGGCTTACATCCAGTGTTCCGTCAATCTCGGCGTTACCGCTCACAGTCAGAGCACCAGTCACGTTGGCAGCACCAGCAACATTCAGGCTGCTACCCATTGTCACAGCTCCGTTGATGTTGGCGATTCCGCTCACCCACAGATCCTGACCAACAGTTGCGTTCACATCCACAAACAGATCGCCATCGGCTGTCATGGTACCCATCACATGCAGAGTACCAGCAATGTCAGCGCCGCCCTGAATGTTGGCCTCGCCGGCCACATCCAGATCACTGCCGAATACCACTACTCCGCTAATGCTCACGTCGCTAGCCAGAACCACATCTCCGTTCACTTCCATAGCACCAGACACCTTCAGGCTGCTGGCCATAGTAGCAACACCAGCCACCAGCAGGGAGTTGGCCAGTTCCACAGCACCGCTCACACTCAGACTGTTGTCAAAGTCAGCAGCACCGGAGACCTGCAGGCTGCTGCGCAGAGTGGCAGCACCTGTGATGTTAGCAATGCCGTACACCTGCAGAGCCTGTGTCACGTGAGCAGTGTTCACACTGATCTCACCACCGCCCAGGTTGGGGGCATACACTGTGCCGTAGAAACTGGCAGTACCAGTCACAACCAGATCGTGGGACACAGTCACATTGTTAGTAGCAAACATATTAAGCGCATTTGCTGCGCCAGACACAAGCAGATCACCTGTCAGTGTGCTAGCACCAGACACAACAAGGTCTCCGCCAATAGTGGTATCGGCAGTCACATGCAGATCACCGCCAATAGTGGCATCACTGGTCACCTGCAGTTTAGCAATAGTACCAGTCTGGGTGATCTCAGCAACGGCAGCGAGCACCTTGTTATCAGTCACGTTCAGCACAATTGTTTGTGTGCCCTCAATCACGAACATGTTGTCTACAGTCATGCGTGTCACATACAGGTTAGCAATAGTGGCTGTGCTTGTCACGTAAAGCACATCGGCACCGGCAGTCTTTGTGATCTCCAGGATATCAGCCTCCAGCTTAGCATTGGCAGTAGTACCATGTGCCATGGGCACGCTGAAGAATGTCTTTGTCAGGTTGGGGGCCACGAACTTGATGGTACCCTGGCTCTGTCCATCCAGAGGATCCACGACCATCTTGTAGGCATTGCTGCTCCAGTTACCTGCATTAGGCTTTGCGATTTCAATCAAGTTTGCTTCTTTAGCATCATCACCAAGGCGCAGACGAATAACATCGGTCTTGTTGCTATCGCGACCAGACAGAATGTTGTCATACAGCTTCACAGTCTTAATCGCGTCAGCCATTGTTTATGTTTAAGGCTGCGAAAAAAAAATTGGCCAGACTGCGTCTAAACGCTAAAAAATATACATAGGTAAAACATAAACATGGAGTTCCTCTTTGTGGATTTTATGAATCTCCCAGCGTATGACTGCGAGACTCCATACACATCTGGCATTGGCGGGACCCAATCCGCAATCTGCTACTATGCGGAGGCATTGGCAGCAAAAGGATATAACGTTACCGTTGCATTATGTAATTTGAAGGAAGCTAAGGTGAGTCGGGGAGTTCAGTTTCAGACCATGGCATGGCTCAATTCCGGGGTGAAGACTGACGTTGTTGTGTGGTGCAGCGGCGTAGCAAAGAGCATCCGATCCATGTTTGAGTCAAAGCTACAAGCGAATCTGAAGATTGCCTGGATTCCTCACAATGTGAATGAGCCTGCTGTAAATGATATGTCCGCTGTTCTATACGATTTTGATGCTTTTGCCTTTGTTTCTGATTGGCAACGTCGCAAGTTTATTGATACCTATGGCATTGAGTCGGAACGCACCATGCTTATGTGGAATGGTGTTAGCCCCGGGTTTGTTGGGGATTTTGATATTACTGCGAAAAAACCGAAACTTATTTATCTATCGCAACCAGATCGTGGCCTGACAAACCTGGCTGATGCTTGGCCCCGCATTGCGGAGGCACATCCTGAAGCGGAACTACACGTATACGGCTCAAGAAAACTGTATGGCGGAGAGGATCACAGTGGTACACTTGCGCTGTTTGATCGTATTCGTAGCTATGACCGCGCGTTTGTACACGATCCTGTGGGGCAATCAGAACTTGTATCAGTTTGCCGCGACGCAGCCATTTTTGCGTATCCTACAGATTTCTATGAAACTGGCTGTATAACACTTACAGAGGCATGTGCTGCCGGGTGTGTGCCTATTGTAAGTGAACTGGGCGCACTTGGCACATATTTCAATGATTGTTTGCCATTTGACGAACATATCGTGGATGCTTGTGTAAAGCGTGCGTGTGCTTTGCTTGATCTATACAAAAACGAACCCACTAAATTCTTTGCTCGGTGCGAACGGTATGCGTATCATTTTCAGACAGAGCGTGATTATCGTGTATTAGTGGATAAGTTTGTGAAAGAAGCAGAAAACTACCTGGAACTCAAACAGCATGCTGTAACTGCGTTTGAACAAGCACGCATAGCATTTGGCGATAAGAAATACAAGACAGCGCGCCTGTATCTTGACAATATGCTGCCAATGTTTACAAGCGCATCACACATTTATAATTATTGGCTATGGCGTGGTGTATGCGCCTATCATGAAAACGCTCTTCAGAATGCTGTAATCTTTTTTGAAAAAGCAGCCAAGTGGAACACAGACATTCAGCTCTGCATAAATATGATCTTAACACACGAAAAGCTTGGAAATGACGATGAGGTAATACGTTGGTGCGAAAATGCGCTTAAATATAAATTTAACATGCAGATTATATACAAAATCTTGAATCGTGTTCAGAAAAAGCCCTACTTTGACAGGTGTAAATGGGGCAAATATCTGCTATCATTATGGAACGATGACATTCACAGCAATGATTGGATGAGTCTTTTCTTGTCTCATGGCAATATGGTGGCAAGTGATTTTACACTGGTCATGCGTCATGAAGAAGGTATTTCAAATCTCGCAAATCTTATTCACCGTGGTCTAGCGTTTGCCAAGTTGAACAAACAGGATCTATCCAGTATGATCCAAATGCGTTCTAACCTTCAAAAAATCTTTAGTAATATTTTCTTGAATCTCAATTACTATGAAACTCGTAATCCTGAACACCTTCGTTACATTAAATATTATATGGAAAACATCCCTCTCCCCAATGATCTTGTCAAACCATCCTTTAGTAAAATAGGCCGCGGTCGTAAAATCCGCATTGGATTTTTATCTGGTGATATTGTGTATCACCCTGTGAGTTACATATTAAATGGCATTGTTGAACATATGGATACGTCCAAATTTGAGGTTCACATATTCTCAACCACTCCAGTCCTGAAGGATAACAGTCTTCAAAACAAAATCCGTAAATATGCAACCTCGTTTGCGGATATGGGGGAGGAAGCTTCTTGCCATAAAATCAGAGACACCATTCTTGAAAAGGACATTGACGTTCTTGTAGAAATGACAGGACATACAAGCAATGGAAATCGGCTTATTGAGGCACTTCATTACAAGCCAGCACGTGTAATTGCCAACTATTTTGCGTATCCAAACTCATACGGCATTGAAGCAGTGGATTATAAGATTGGTGATAAACACGTTTTCCCCGCAGGACTTGAGAACTATTACATTGAAAAGTTCTGTAAGATTGAAGGCGGCTTCCATACCTATAAGCCTATTGTAGAACTGAGTGTGAATAAGACAGAGCACACTGGTATTATTTTTGGTTGTACAAACAATCCCAAGAAGTATCGCCCTGATTGGATCAAGGCTGTTGCCCGCATCTTGAAATCGGTGCCTGGATCCAAACTTAAAATGCGGTATTTCAATCTGGAAGACCCAAGTATTCAAGAATTTTACTGGAAGGAGTTTGAGAAACATGGCGTTGAGCGCAGTCGCATTGACTTGGCACTAGGAGAATCATTAGCAAAATACTTTAATTCCTACAGTGATATGGATATTTGCCTAGACCCTTATCCATACAATGGCGGCACAATCAATATTGAAATCTTGTATGCTGGTCTGCCTTATGTAACAAAACTGGGTAATAGTTATGTAAGTCGTGTTGGTGCCAGTATATTACATCAAGTTGGGCATCCTGAGCTAATTGCGAAAAATGAGGAGGAGTATGTGAAGATTGCTGTGGATTTGGCAAAAGATGCTGAGCGCCTTGCCAAATACAAGGCTGATATGCGCGCCGATATGATGAAATCCACATTAGGTGATAATGCGGCATTTACAAAACAGTTTGAGAAGGGTCTGTTGTGGATGTTGAATGATAAAAAGTGGTTTGCTTAGACCCGTGGGCATTAAAAACGAGCATTTTATGCGATATCCCATTTCGTTGACGACATGGGATATCTCACCTTTGGTGACCATTTTCAATGTTTGTCGGTCTAATCCGGCACGCGGTCTATATACTATTTTTTCATTGAAATGTGAAATAGTATATGAAAAATGCTTATTTAGAGCACAAAGTCGCTAAAAGAAACTGAAACGTTTTCAAAGCTGATTGGCTCGCCATTGTAAATACTTCCATCCTGGCTAATACCAAGACGGACTAAACAACCAACTTTATGATAGTCGCGACGATTAATTTGAACAGTGTAAGTTACATCATCTACTGTGTGGAATGTTGAAATACAACCGCCAACGTCATACACTGTGTCATCAAATGTGAAAAAATAGGATTGTTTAAAACAATTCACCCAGGCAGATTCAATGTATTCTGTTGTTCCAACATCGTAATTCGCAAACAACTTCAAATGCATACGGACCTTCATATCATGCATGTATGTTGGATCCACAGGATCTAATGGAAAGCAACAATTTTCAGACCGTAATCCGCCGATTGTGCTCACAAAACTTGGTTTGTGAACCTTAACATGCACATATTGGAAGGTTGATGGTGTTGTGTAGACCGGTGTTTCAAACAGGAATGATGCGTAACGGTTGCCATAATTTGTATCATATACAAGATCATATGTAAAATTAGGATATGTATAATTGGATGCGCCAAACCCTGTAAAATCGTAACCACCAGGATGCGTGTACGTAGCATTTGTGTATAGTAATTCGCGACTGTACGGGTCGGTGTATACTGTGGCAAGACTTGACAAATGGTTATAATACACAAATGAGCTTACAAACAAGGCATTGTTTGAATCAATAAACATAAAAGAACTTACAGTTGTATTGCCACCGTTGCTTAACATCCCAGCAGTATCTATACCATCGTTCATATTGTATTGTGTACCAGGATTTTCCAAGCGTGGCAGCAGAGATAATACACGCATGCCATTGCTTCCAGTTGTATTGGAAAAGTTATTTATATAATTTTGTGAATTGTGATCAATAAATGTGGAGTAAAACGGCACAACTTTTGTAGATTGCGGTGCGTTTGGAATTTTAGATGTTAAATTCGCCTGAACTGCATACAATCCAGGTGTAAAGGGGTCATGATACGCATTGGAATATAAATAAGACCCAAGGCTACTCAATGTCAAAATAGTATTTGTTGGTATAGGAGCTGTAGTGACTTCCGTTGTATTACTATAAATAAAAACATTAGATTCATAAATATTCAGTGGACTCATAGGCACTGTATTGCATAAAATGCGCGCCGTAGCAAAGTTGGAACCGCCGTAGTTATTTGCAAAATTTGTGCCTTGTATATCAAATATGAAGTCAGCGTGTTTTTCAACAGCCACAATACCAGCAATCATAGTTGTGCTAGTAATGCCGGTTAAGATTGCGTTTGTTGTTGAAACTGTCAATGGAGCATCTGTGGCAATGGAATACACTGGTGTTGAGTAGGTTTGTTGAGTTATAGATCCGTAAAATCCATTTATATGTGTGTTTGTCAAGGATAGCTGAAACTGCTTGTTAAATGTGCTAAAGGAACTGACAGTTTGCGACCATACTACATCCGCATTATAAAAGTAGCCCTGCTTATCAGCATTGCTAAAGACATCGCGCAATCGTATTTCTAGAGTTGCATCGCTGTTTGTGAAGGTATAGGGTGTGTTAAGTGTATAGTCTTCGTTAAATGTGCTCATAACAGCAGTTAATACAGGCTGTACACTGTTTTGATCATTTGTATATAAGCATGTAAGTGTGATAGTGCTGCGATCGCCAGGATACGAAGCATCATTCCAAGCAAAGGGCACCGATGTTTTTACATAAATACTTGATCCATTATCCACAAAAGCAACTGCTTCAGCAACATTTGATGTTAGATCCCAGCCATAACTATATTGAATATTGCGCACATCTGGCGCATTTGGTGCGTGTAGGAAAATTAATGAACTATTTTGAACAGTCACAGTATCAATTGTGGACGGATTATACGCGGGGAAGAGTGTTGAATAGTATACTCCGTTTGCCTCAGGGCCAGATAAAAATGCCGAATTGACAGCATACGCACTAGTGCTAAATAGAGTAGCATACGGTAGATCACTTGGTGTATTTGTTTGAATAGAGGATACGTAGGAGACCCCTAATGTGATTGATGACGTTGCTATGTTGCTAACATCTGATAATCCATATTTGAACCCAATGTTACTTTCATGTGCTGATGCCGCTTGTAACGGGGCATTCTTAATAACATAGGAACTAAAATATGGCAACGTTATGCCAGCATTAGAATCTGAAAATTCTGGGCGCACAATAGTAAAAAAGGAAGTCGCTGTAAGTGAACTAGGTGCGCTTGGAATTCCTACATTACTAATTATAGCATATGTGTTTTCAATATTTGCGGTATCTTGTGTTTTATTAAGATACGCGATTGATACAGGGATTTGACTATTTTTTGGATACGCTGTTGTCAAATTTGGTAAATATAATGACATTGTTGTGAATGTGCTTGTGCGATCTGTGTAGTCAATCGCGCACACTTTTCCTGAATTTGGTAACACACATGCACCAGATTCATCCAAAAGCTGAATGCATACATTTGGTAACGCTGCCTTTGATACATTTATATCGCCACCTGACACAAAAAAATCAGTAAACAATTGAATTTTAACTAAAGGATGATTTACTGGACTTATTCCACTTTGATACTGTCTATAGGGGAAAAAATCACTGTCTTGTATTAACAGCGATACATAATCCGATGTGGATGGATCGCCAATGATCACTAATATGTTTGCAACAAATGGCACCGCTTTATCCAACACATTATAGGATTTAAAATTTTCCCAACGCACTGATCCAAATAGTGAATTTGTTTCAAACGCAACTGTAGATACTGCTGGTGGTTGAAGTAAAAAAGCATTTGCGATCCATGAGTCTAGCTTGCCAATAGCATTTGTAATTGTATCAGGGTCATTTGTAAACACATCGTGAATGCCAGGGCCTCCGACATTAGAACCGTATAATGTTTGAACTGTCTTTGTAAATGACGCATTCAAAGTACTCACTACACCCATGCGCGATTCTTCGTAAGTCACTATACCACTTTGATTGAGTTGAAATGGTTTTTGTAGTTGACTGTATATAGTAGACGGTTCATATGGTGCATATAATAGTTTATTTGTGAATGTGATAGTACTTACATTCTGATCTTCAATCACACCCTGTGCTCCCAGACTTAGTAGCGATGAGGGTAGATTTGGTAAGTCGGATGGATCCCAATATTTCGTAGGATCCGCAAAGTGAATCTGCCCCGACGAAAGGTTTAGTATTCTTGATACGTATGGGCTTGCCATCCCCTGCTACTCAGAATTGGGAAACAAATTGCGGTCAAAAAACTCACAGATAATCTAATACCAAATTAAATGGATAAAGGGACAACAGAGTCTACGGATGTTGTTGGCTTTACACTCAATGAAGCAACTGCGCTTCTAATTAAAAAGTATTTTGAAAAAGCAAGCACAAATAGCACTCGTAATATTAATACAGAACCTACATATCCGCGGACTATTTTTACAAATGAAATCGCTGGTGATTATATACCAGTATATCCACCGGATGATTTTGTAACAATTTCAAATTCTGAAATTGCTTCACAGTTTGGAATTCAAGAAGATGAGATAAGTCGTTTTAGTACAGCAGCACGCGGAGTAACTCAATTCAGTATACAACGTTCAGCTTCTTTACCCCATATTTACAAAATCAACAATTGTCAACTAAAACCATGGCCAGCAAATCCAGATTTTTCCTTTTGTGCCATTACACCACGTTCAAAAGTAAATATTTTGAAAAATACGCTGACATTTACAATTAATGGTGAACGTGTGCGTGGAACATACTATCGTACGGATGGTTCGGGGGGATTAAGGCGTGACGGAATGGATGTTGTGCGTGAATCACATTTAGCATTTGTATACGACACAGATAGCGGCTTTTTGACATTATATGATAAAGATAATCCGAAAAATACACCGAATCCTATTGGGCGTAGAAATCCACCAGCAATCACCTGTTATGTCTATCGTGGTATTATGGGATTCAGCAATCTTTGGGGGCGCAGTGGAAATGCTATCTATAGGACAAGTGGCCAAGTATTAATCGGAACAGAGCAGAGCGAAAATCCTAGTGCGGTGCTTGATGTATCAGGCGTTGCTTTAATCCGAAATATAATATGTCAGTCCGCAGAAACTTACTCTGATATTCGTTTAAAAACAAACATTGAACCATTTGAATCTCCACGTAGCATTTTAGATTTGGGCGTATATTCCTACAATTACAAGCGTGACTTGGAAACAAAGGAAGTTGGTTTGATCGCACAGGAGGTGGAAAAAGTTGCCCCCGAACTTGTACGGGAGCATGATGGATTTAAATCTGTTCAATATGACCGATTAGGAGCATTATTGCTTCCAATTGTAAAAGAGCAATCGGAACGAATAAAATCGTTGGAAGAAAAAGTTGAATCTTTGCTAACAAAAGTTTCTTCCTAAATTTTTCATTGAACATCATCATTCATAGTATGAATAATAATGTTTCAGAGCATATTAATCCAAGATTCAACGTCGGCTGTAACACTGGACTTTATGCGTGACACTTCTTTGCCTGGTGTGAAAAATACAAATGTAGGAAACGCACGAACTTGACAGTATCCAGGTGTATAATCATTCAGTGTTTCATCGCATTTTAGCAGTGTAAGACCGCGTTCTGTAGCAGCTACTTCCAATCGGGCTAGATCTAATTTTTGACACGGTTTACACCATGCTGCTGTGAAATACACAAGGAATCCATTATCAAGTATTCTCATACCTTCTTGCTGTTCCTTATTGAACCAATAATCTTCAAAGTGTGCCTGTGTTTCCAACAATTTCATCCGTATTGTGCTGATATAAAGTCATAAAACCCTTTTAGGCCTCCTGCCAGTACAATAGCAGTTAACACGCCTGCTATAGCAGGACCGGGTCCATTGTCAGTTGCGCTGCTGCCGCCACCAGTCATGCGTGGTAGTTCGGCAATTGTAGGACGCGGTAATTCAGCGAGCTTTGGCATCTTAGGAAGTTCCGCTAGTGTTGGCATCTTAGGAAGTTCCGCTAGTGTTGGCATCTTAGGAAGTTCCGCTAGTGTTGGCATGCCACAGGTTGTTTCTACCGCTTTTACAAGTTGCGGTGTAACTAAGGGTGCGACTAACTCCTTGTAAATGTTTTGCCATGGAGTGGACGCTGGCACAGATGGGAAATTAAAGGTCTTTGCTATCCAGTCCAAGAATCCTGTGCTACTTGTGCTAATAGGACCAGATCCAGCCTGTTTTACCTTAAATATATCTGGTTCTGTTTGACCAGTAAACACCATACTATACGGCATTGGTGCACTTATGCCATCTTTCATGATTTTGTCAGTTAAGAAAAAAGCATGGAACGCGTCCCATGCGACCCACATCCATCCAAATAAAAATAAAAATATGTTAAAACAGCTCAATACTTTTGCTATGCCTTGCCATCCCTGCCCAAGATAAAACTTATCGGCACCTAACCATCCAAAAAAGATTGCTAAAAATGCGTATACTAAATATGACTTGTTTGCCTCGTATTCGGCGCCTCCTGATTGCGATTTAGGATCTGTAAATACGCCACGACCAATTCCTTTTATCCAATCCAAGGGGCTTGATAATCCTTCTTTGCGTATTTTCTCACCTTCTGTTGTTATTTGTAATACATCCCAGAAATACCAAAATCCAAGTGTAAACATATTTACAAACAGTTTTTGAAATCCCGTACTAAAACTACGTAAATAAAAGTGATCGGCTCCAATGAAACCAAGCACTAAGGAAAGAGCTACAAACACAAAATAATTCCGATCGGGGTTCCCCCATGTGTCCACATCACTCACGTGGTGATATGTCATCCTCTAGTGTTCTTGCCATATTTTTAGACGGTAAACAAAACGCCTCCAAGCCCAGCAACAATACGCAATACATTGTAATTTGTAGCATATACTGTAATGCCACATGGACGTGATACAACACCTGGATTCATCTTTGCCTGAAGCACAATGGAATCAAGGCGACTTGCGTTACAACTACCCTGTGGCTGCGCTGCCTCGGGCGCAAGGCTAAATGAATACACATAAATGAAATCGTTTGGTATTGCTGTGTGACGTTGCCAGGGCTGCACAAGGCGGAAATATTCAGCACTCTGCTCTTCAAAACGATCATAGCCGTCAAATTGAATGACCGCTGATGTTATTAAATCCAGATTCGGGATACCAGATTCTAATAACATACGGCTTCCATAATTAAAAAGTTCATGCGCATCTAACATGCGATCCTGATTAACAACCCAAATCATCTCCTTCATCGGATGATTGAATGTTAGTGGAACGGTAGCTGTGCGTGCGTTAGCCGGAATACTAAAACGCTTTTGCTGCTGAGTCTGCTCAATAAGATATTCGTGTTTAGAACTCACAAACCGACGACGTTCCTCTGTATCCAAATATATGTAATCACCCCACAGTGTCATGTCCGCAATCGTCGGCGGCCTTTCCATAATTTGCGGGCAAACACTTGCATCCCCTTCCAATACAGCCTGCTCCAAACTATTTTTAAAGACACACTCGTATCCATTACGCAGTTTAATATAGATTCGCACTGGAGTAGCCTGAAGAGCAATAAGAGGCAGTGCTAAACCAGGGTTTTTACAGAACCAAAAATGAAATGGGATGTACAGGCGCAATGGCCCTTTCTGTGAATTATCATTAAACACTTCTTGATACCCAGTCATATAGTTCACACCTGCTGCTTTTGATCCCGGTGTACTTAGCTTTGTCCATAAGTATAAAAATTCTCCATACTGACGGTCTATTTCCTGTTGGCCTATCCAAATGCTCACATATTCAATCATAGCATGACCTATCCCATTTGTCCAACTTACAGAGTCTGGTATAACACTATAATCGGTTGGCGCCTCTGTGACGGGGCCACACGGGTTTGACCCCGATTCTGTAACGGGCCCGGCCGGAGTAATTTCGGGAAGCCGTATTTCCAACACAAGTTGACTTAACAAATCGCCGCTGCGAGGAATTGTTATTGTAATTAGTTTATTGAATTCTACTGCGGTTTCAAACGGTATCCGTTGTGTCTCCATGCTAAAATTAGTATAACGACGATATACTTGTTTGAAAAAGGTGGTTTGTGGGTTACCGGAAAGATATACATCCTGACGACCAGTAGAAACTAATTGAAGTATTCCTCCTGAATTTGACATGGCGTCACTCTATATGTACTTTGTGTTTTTCCGTATAGTGATGGACCGCACGGTTATTCCCTCATTTGAAATTTACATAGTAACGTTAGAATGGCGTTTACTAAGACGCAATCACTGGATTCAGTGTTGTTGCGACAGCTGAATTTTCGCACGCCACTAAATGCTCCAATATCATCGCTATATAGTTTGTATGCTACTGGAAATGGCCAAACATATTGGAGTAACTCAGTCACACCACAAAACTTGTCCTCAGTAAGCACAGTATTTGGGTCCACACTTTCCCTTGTATACACTGGATTTTTATCATCTAGTGCTTCTCTTGAAAATCAAATAGTAAGCACGAATCTTAACTTGATATCAACAACAGGAGGACTTTTGGCGAATGATTCTAATTTGACCCAATCAATCAATAACTTGTCAAATTGGACAGGCTCAAATTTTACGAATTTGTTTACACAATACAATTCTATCTATAATAGCACGTTGCAGTTGGTAAATTCATCATTAACGAGCACAACGATTGCACTCACAAATATGACAGTGAGTACTGTTGCTAGTATAAGTGATTATATTGTCACAGTCTCTACCGGTGTGGGCACTGAATTATCTACTGCCGTGACTAACTTCAGCACTGCTATTTCAAGTCTGTTTAGCACATTTATTTATATTAATGATAGCACAATTGCCTATGCCAACTCTACTACGGAAGCTGCTATGTCATTCATTAACAGTAGTATTATTGGTATTAGCAGCATAAGCTCATTTTATACAGAACTAAGCCTTGTCCAAAGCTCAATTAATGATGGCTTATCTACAGTTTATTCATCGTTGAGTTCCTTAATAGAGTACCAAAATGTTAGTACATATGTGGCTATAACAAGCAGTTACGAATATTATGTGCAGTCGTCATTGATATCAACTATAATTTATGTGGATACTAAGTTTTTAAATGCATCCAATACATATGTAACTTTAACAAATTTTGATACTTTCAGCACAACTATTACTGACCAGTTAATAAGTACATCTGCCGGTTTAACATCAAATGTCAGCACAATAGGAATTAGTACACTTCAAATTATAAGCTCCATATTCTATTCTACAGTACAACCATTAGAAAGCACAACAACATCCTTATTTAGCCAGGTTAGTTCACTCCAAGCATTTAGCACAAGCATGTCAAGCATTACAGGTGTATGGATTAGTTCCCTTGTTAGTACAAGTCAAGGATTTCAAAATAGTTCCATCTTTGCTAGCAACACATATCTTAGCACACAGATTGGTGGCGCATACACATCTACCTATAAAATCACAAGTGATTTCATAATATTTTCAACATTTGCGACTCCTCAATTACAAAATCAAGCATCCTCTTTCTCATATTTGAATTCTACGATTGCTGATCTTACCTATCAATTTAGTGTTATCACAACAAGTTCAATTTTAGCAGGAATCTATGAAACATTTATTCAGCTAGAAGGGTATACATCAACATTAATTGGAAGCACAATAGCTAGTACAGATGAATTCAAATCATCACTAGGATATTCAACATCAGTACAAAATATGAGTATATCACAGAGTTATTTTGATTTTTATGTGAGTACTTTATACGCATCAACGCTTAGCACATTGATTCCTAGCACAATTGAATTTACAAGCAGTATGGTTTCATCATTGTATAGCACAGCTACCACGGCTTTGAATCTAGCATTGAATTCTACTACCGTGAGCTTGACAGATCAGTTTTACATTTCAACTGTATCTCTTACATCATCAATTATATTGTCAACATCTGCACAGCTTGAATCAAGCATTATAGGATATATATCTACTCCTGGTGGCTGGGCACTGTCGTCATTCAGTTCACTGGGATTCATAAGTTTAAGCACATTTGCGGGCCAAGGATCTACACTTCTTAGCAACCAGTCAAGTATATTTGGTTCTACCTTTGTCTCCAACAATCGCTTGTTCAATAATCTGTACATTTCAACATTGGATCTATACAGCAGTTTAAGCACACAGTTGTCTACAAATCTTGTGCTAATTGGTCGGCAATTGTCCACATTTAGTACTCAATTCACTGCACAGATGAGCACGCAATCTGGATTGTTTACAAGCACACTGTTGACATATCCAAGCACATTAACTGGATTTGCCACGTCTACAAACACAGTTATTACATCTACAAGCATTGGCATAGCTAGCACAACACTATCAAATATACAGACTCAAACTTTAGCAGCATATGGTGCTTTTACATCAAGTTTGAATACAGCCACAGCAGGTGTATCAAGCTTATATACTGTCCAAAACATTAACTTGAATAGTAACAATTTTATTGGAACCTTGGATTTCGTAACTAACAGGAATTTTAATGTGAACGTTTTCAATATTTTATCCAACGCAACAAGTTCCTATAGATTAACATACAATATAAGTAGTATTGACAGCAATTTGAATTATCGTCAAGGAGTAATCAATATTAATGTAAGCACAGTTGGTCAATCTTACAGCAATTATAATAGTAAATTGCGGCTTGATACATATACTTGGGGCCTACCTACAACTATTTGGGGTGGCATTTATCCTTTTATAAGCAATAGTGATTATCTAATGGAATATAGCTACACGATTTTGAATAATACTGTGTATACAACACTAAATAATGTATATCCTCGCATTGAAGTCCGTGCTCCTACAATTGTGCCAATTGTACAAAATGTAAATGATTCATCCTCTGGTTGGTTATCAAATGGGTTTTGGCGCGGTACACCCTGCACTTTGCGTTGGAGCAATTATTGCTATTTCCCGTTCCAATCGCTTGGCGCACCACCCTTTAACCCTGAAATTATGGTTGAAGTATATCAAAGCAACACTTTGCTAGCTGAATATGGACCATATGACCTGAGTGTGTCTTCAGCGACCATCATAACTCCATATTTGTCAAACACGTCTAATGCCAGTAATGCTATACGGACACGCGTTCAAATTGTTGGAAACCCACAGCGTGCGGTTGAGACAACACTTACTAGCTTCCTCCCACTATTTGATACTGCGACCTATGAAAATTATTTATCATTTGTACCAGCTTTATTAGGAGGTACAGAACTAGTAATGATTACAGACAATAGGAATTATCCAATGTATAATAAACCTGTAGTTTGGGACAATGTAACCTCAAGCATAAGTACTTATAATGGCAGTAGTGACTTTGTGGCAAATAACCTTGTAAATGGTATTTTGAATTTTGCTGGAAGTAACTCCTTTGTATCTACACAAATAGTGTTTGGAAGCAGTAATGTTGTGGGGCAGTTTACAGAAACAAGTGCTACATCAGGATATAATGACTTTTATATAAATCTTGGAAATGATTACTTTTTTGCGGCTTCTACAATACGGCAGTTTAATTCTGATATACAATTCTCAATTACAAACGGAGTAAGTTCTATTGTGCTATCAAGCATGTTTATATCATCAATAACAAACACATTATTCCGTCTATTTAATCTATCACAGACCAAGACATCAAATACGTTTGGCTCAGGCACACCAAATTGCTTCATACGATACAATTATAACCCAGTGAATTTCATATCATCATTGGGAATATATAATGAATCTACATTTATTGGCCCGAACCCAGGTGGCGTTCCAGACAATTTATCACGTGTGCGATTCACCAATCTTCGTTCCAATGTTGAACCAACTGATTCTGTAAGCACTGTAATTTACTATAACTTATTGCCTAATGCGATTCCGCCATCGCCTGTGCAATACAGCACAGCAGGCTCAGTGTTAAGGCTAGGTTTTAGTAACAGATATAGCAGTACATTTACTATAACAACGGCTGCTCGTCAGGTGTTCAATTTCTGATTATCCTTCATACTATTTAAGCATATCTTTGCTAATATTTAGTAAAGCTATGCTGGCGCATCATCCCATTACAGGGCAACCCATTCGCATTCTTCGCACAGAGCCTTCCATAAGCTGTGATCAAAAAACACTAGTATGGATTGGTTCTGAATTTGTGCGCAGCGAACGCTGGAGTCGGTGGTATCCAATTGTAAGCAAGCCGGTCGCTGTAAGCGTGTGTGGCGCAGAACATGTAAATGCTGTAGTGATTGAAAATGAATCTGAACTTGCTGCTTGGCTGCCTTTGCTTCCTACAATCTTCCATTCCGGTAGTGATGCTCTTTTAATTGTGCCCTATAGTGTTGCTGAAGCACTTAGGAAACATGGGTTTGAAACCGACAGCACACTACTATGGGAAGATCTTTATGATATGTATCCATATCTAGGCGAACCAATTGCGGTTGGCGATCCTCTATTCAAAGTGGTGGTAAGTGTGGCCCATATTTTGCGTATGGATCGTATAGCTACCGCTGAGGCGTGTGACCGTGATTCTATTGACTTCAGTACTAGAGCGCAGATTGATGCTTGGAAAGCAACTATGAATGGCAGTTTTCTATCCCTTAAAGAAAAGGCGGACGATAGTGTAATTCCACGCACCTGGCTTATCCAACAATATTATGTGCCTACTAGTGCGCGTCGTGCACGTGAAATTACGACTTGCTTGACCGAAAATATTGCGTGTACCTATATTGATAATATTCTGCTGCTGAACGAACAATCATACGATCTTCCAAACTCTGAAAAAATAACACAGCATGTTATTGGTCACCGGCTCACCTATTCTGATGTTCTCAATGCCGCTATGAAATATGTTCCACAGGGAGATTACGTGCTTTTTTCCAATTCTGATATTTATTTTAACAATACATTGAAGTATTTGTGGCGAATTTCTATGAAAGAAAGCCGCTATTTCTTAGCGTTGCTGCGTTGGGAAGGCGGTAACGGTGAACCCACCATTTTTGGCCCACGGTCCGATTCTCAAGATAGTTGGATAGTTGCCCGTGATTGCCTTGATTTTACTGTGGCAGAAGACGACTTTGGGTTTCCGTTTGGCAAGTCTGGTTGTGATAATGCTATTACACTTTTGATGCTGAAGAAGAAATTCAGTGTTGTCAATCCTGCTTATACAATTCGCACAATCCATCTTCATACTTCAAACATTCGCACATATGATCCAAAAGATATTTTGTATAAGACGCATTATCTGTATGTAGATCCTACACCGATCCATCCGTTTGCTGTTGTGAAGAATCTTAAAGGTGTTGGGTCAGTGCCTGAAAGCGTTGCAGATCGTTGGAAAGCCCGTGCGCTAGGCACAAGTTTTTCACGCCCTGTGCTGTCTGTGGCAGATGACACTGCCAAGACTGTGTGCACAATGCTAAAACACAATGGCGTGAACGATTTTGTTGCCGGTGAAGGAAATCTGTGGACCCCACCGCCAAATAGTGGCACTCTTTATAACTTTCGTGGCGGCGCATTTGTAACCTGTGATGGCCGCGTGTCCAACTTCCGTTCCATTTTTGTTGGCCCTCATGGATGCTGGCAACGTGGTTGGGAATCCGCAACACAAAGCACGCTTACAAGTAGCATTCATGTGCCGCACATGGTTGCCGTGCCATGTGATGAACGTGCTAGCCGGTCCTTGAGCGCATGGGCTTTGTACTATTTGCCGCGTGTACTTAGTCTGCGAAAGATTGTAACTGATGCTGGTCTGCCTGCGCCTGAATTCCTTGTGCCGCAGATCAACAATATTGGGTCGTTTTTGAACGATTGCGTGTGGTCTACTAGCAACGACCGTGGGAATATTACAATCACTCCCATACTACCGGATATTCAATACTATTCAGAGGATGTGTGGGCTATTGCGCAGGAATCGGAACATGGGCGTGTAACGGCAGAGGATATTGCGGTGCTGCGGTCATTGCTGCCTAAGGCTTCAGCCGAAACTAAGGCTTCAGCCGAACCTAAGGCTTCAGCCGAACCTAAGGCTTCAGCCGAACCTAAGGCTTCAGCCGAACCTAGTGGTCCTGTAGCAGTATTTTGCGTAGAAGATGATGACAGCGCGTTGTGTACACGATTTTGGGCAGAATCTGTGGCTGAAAACGTGCTTCCAAAAGGATGGACTGTCCACTATGTTGGTGCGGACGATACAGCTGATGTTCGTCGTCGTGCGTTCGCGACAGCAAATTGGATCATTGGTAGCGGCGATAGCCTGGATTGGATGTGGCTTGCACGGCCTGGTGCGACCGTTATGGATTTCAATCCTGAATGGGAACCCCGTGATGATCATATTCATCTTGCGGGTGCGTGTGGCCTACAGTATGTCCTTGGTGCGTATAAACGCGAACCTATTCAGATTCAGCGGCAGAATGCCATGGTAGATATTGGGCGCGCAATTCGTAAATTTGGATTTGATTTGCTGCTAAAAAGCATGACTACTGGTTCTGAGAAACCTGTGATTGTATTGCAACTGGCGCTGGTCTGTCAGGCATACATGCGCACTGTGGCGATACATTCCGTGAAATGGCGGAACTTTGGGGGGAGCGTGGCTATGTGAAACTTCAACGTCGTGAAGATACACATTATTGTTGGTGGGGAGGACTCGGCCAAATTGTACTCTACGATCGTCCTACACCCCGTTGGTGGAACCCAGATCTGAATTATCAGATGGCACTGTTTGGCAATTGTGCGCCACCTGGCCCTGGGGCTCATGTACTGAAACAGTCGCTATGGGGTTTCTGGCCACGGTCTCCACGTGCTATTGAGTCTGTGGCAGAACGGAAACAAAACCTTCGCGGATACAAGGATCGCAATATTAACAGTCTGTTTTTGGGCAAGATTGAGAATGGTGTTCAGCATGCTGCGCGCACTAGCGCAGATTGGTCAAAATGCGTTGAACTCTTCAGCATGCCAATTGATAGCACGGGGCAGCCGTATCCTTATTCACAGACCGAATACCTGGAAAAACTATGCTCCGCTCGGTTTGGTCTTTGCCTGCCTGGGTTTGGGCCAAAATGTAATCGTGAAATTGAGTATTTTGCGTGCGGCGTTGTGCCAATTGTTGGCCCAGGTGTGGATATGAAGGGGTATTTGGTGCCGCCTAAGGAAGGGGTCCACTATGTGCGTGTTGAAAAGCCAGAGGATGTGCCAAAGGTGATTGCTAGTATTAGTCCTGAAAAATGGACAGCTATGAGCATGGCAGGTCGTGCTTGGTGGCGCACATTTGCTTCCGCAGAAGGCCTTTTCCGTCTTACATTTAGTCGGATTGAGCAGGCACGGCCCTACTTTGCTGTTGGTGTTCCTAAGCATTTCACCTATATTGCTTGACCGACATCTAGTAATAAATACATTTCATTACATACTATGTAAACTGATGTATTATTTATGGTTAATGATTCGTCTAACGGTCGCCAATGGTTTGTGCGACGCAAACTTGTTTGTGTATGCGGCGAACCAAACGTTAAATGCACCCGTAACAGATGTTGTTTCATGCCAATGTGTGTGTATGGACTGTACAGGAACGCCCTCATACAGCAGACCAATCCCCGCGGCTGTCCGATTAAAACTAAACTTTTCCTGGATTTTTGGAGGTGCTGCTGGCGCTTGATACATACGCCACCATCCATAATTTACTACAATGGGGAATTCGTACAGAGCTGAACCTGCAGCTTCCGCAACAGTTTCTAAGGCCGCTTGTTCAAAGAAACGCGATGTTTTTCCGGCAGTGCGCCATACTTGAATCAGGGCGGGATCTTTGATCCAGAAAAACCCAGCATTGTATTTGCCATATAGTTTGCAGTCCACTTCGCGTATGTAATGGGGGCTAAGGGCTACAGTAGCCGAGTCTGGAATAGCTGGCAGCGGCGCACACATGGTAATATCCGCATCGCAGAACCATGCTCCGGTAGTTTTTAGGTCGGGCTGAGATTCAAACATCCATTCCAAGACTGCCGCTTTTTCATATGTGTACTCTTTGAACAGGGAGTCATGGTGCTTACCCGGCATAGCTTCCATGGTTTTTCGTGACAGGCCTTTGTAAGCATCAAGCGCTTTTTTCACGTGGAGCTTGCCTTTGAAAGTGACTTTGGACAGATCTGTTGCGCTGTCTGTGTAAACATACAGGATCGCATCAGGATGCCAGAGTTCTAGTGTTTTTACAAAGATTTGAAATTCGGCTGCGGCGGCAGCGCCGGTGACAATAAGGCCAATGTGGGGACAGGTCATTACTATGAGGTATGCGTGTTAAGTTTAGATAGTTTTTTCTAGCGCGGGTGTAGAGAAGAATGGCGGCAGCAGCAGAGGCAGCAGCAGAAGCAAAAAAAAAGGCCGATAAATTAGGAGAATTAATAGCACAATGTGCAGCCGCAGACTCAAAACACGATTTTGGGGCAACAGCATTTGACAATTTAATGAAAAAAACAAAAAATTCTATCGGCGCTCCATACACATTTTATGACAGCAATAATTTAGGTGAGGACGATATACTAAACATAGTTTTGCCTGAATTATCCCCTAAAATTATCAAAGGTGAAGAAATAGGTGGTAGAATGATAATTAATAACCATAAGTATGAATGTAAAAGATTAGATTTTGATAAAATAGATAGTAATAGTCTAGCAAGAGAGTTGAAGCCATATGCCGGTCAATCTACAATAGCTTTCACAATTGATGCTCAAAATGTCGCATTTTACGAGAAATTGGCAGATGATAAAGTTAATATAAAATACTTTTTAACACGCGAAGGTCTGAATGACCCTGCCGGTAAAGTAAATTTAGATCATAAATATATGGTTGTCAATGATATTTGCTCACCTGGTATAACACAACATCAAATTTATCCAAATTATCCTGAGTCAAAATTTCCTACAACAATTGAATCTTTTATGTCAAATTATAATATAACTGTATCTTGTATTAAAGAAAATAGAGGCCTGCCCTCTATGTCGTCCTTGTTTACAACCAATGGGTTTAAGACACAGATTGATATTCAAAAAGGGAAAAAAGAGGATGCTCACCCAAATGCTATAAGTTCTCTATATACTTTCTTAGATAAAATTCTAAAACGAGGGATAGGTCCTAAAGAAAGGCACAATATATATACAAAACTGCAGCAAAAAAGAAGTGGCGATTGGTTACAAGTGTTATCAACATTGGATAGCCGACATGGATTAGCTCAAAATGAAAAAATGTTTTTAGTTACACACGATCGTATTTGCTTCGCATACGCATTATTAATGGGGGCCAACGTGTTGTATACAAAATACATCAGGGATCCTAAGGAGCCTGATAAAAGATTATTATATTTTTTTTATACAACAGATAACCCTATAGTTGTTGATGGGGTGGCATCTCCAACGCCAAAAGATATTTTAATTACTAAAGTAAAAAATTTCTATGAAAGTTATAAAGGCAATATAGAATTTCTAAAGAATAATTATCTTACAGCATTAGACTCGTACACAACATCATGTACAAGAAAAAAAAACAATTTAATTAATGAAATAAGTAAATCAATAGCTGTAAACACAGTTGAATTAAACAGACATAAAGGCGACGAATCAAAAATTACAGAATGTATTCAAAATGTATTAATAGAAGCAATAAATTTAGGAGTGATGAATATGTTGCTTCCTAAAATTAAATCACATCCAGAGAAAGATGAAAATCTTAGTAAGCTGATGAACTACTATTTTTCATTAATGAAAGATAAATTGGATATAAGTAATGTTGATGCTTTCCAAAGTATGTTTGATATTTTTATATATAATGCTTCTCTTTTAGAAAATGTCATAAAAGATAATACTGTAAATTTAGACGGAACTATTGGTGTTATTTTTAATAATAAATTCAAAGACCGACATGATGTTTGTAAAAGAATAAAAATATTTAATGATGATGATAAACTAAACCTAACCTCACTATTCAAATCTAAGAGTGCTGATGATAATAGACGTGGGGCAGATGTATTCACATACCTTAGACAAAATTTAGATGATTCTATTTTGACAACAATTCTTAATTTTTTGAAAATCCCAGTAGAACATGATTTTTCAAAGCGAACTATTAAGAATCAGTACATTTCATTTTATAAAGTTGCTGAAACTATTTTTAATTTAATCAAAGGTCATGGTGGC
>JACCDW010132711.1_pt1 | contig 34334 bp, 28 predicted proteins | sample 7449781 | NCBI WGS metagenome assembly JACCDW01 (sample SAMN15323449, study PRJNA562643) | freshwater metagenome | isolation source: river surface water | place: USA:Blue River Watershed | collected 2017-08-18
TCCGATTTAAGAATATCCGGTACGGCCGTAAAGGCCATGAATCCAGCAAATACAATAGTGCTGATCCAATAATAAATTTTTATATTTTTCATGCTAACAGGTTAATTACAAGGTAAGAATTATTTTAATGTCACAAGTAATTCATCCAACTGATTCAACCCCATTGTAAACCCTTCTTTAAATCCCATACTTACAATGGTCTCCAATGCTTCAATACTATCGTATTGCAACACTACCTTTACCGTGGTTGTTCCATCTTGGTTGTCAATAAATGTATTGGTCCAATGTGTACCCGGCAACGCATTGCTTGGTTGGGCTTGTTCGTCACAAAACGAATCCCTGCCCGAATACTGTTGCTGAGCATGAATCGCTTCATAGGCGAATAAACACCAATGAACTTCACCAGCGGGACTCTTCATGTAATAATGCCAAAGCCCACCCGGGATTAAGTCGAGTTGCTTTGTATGGTTGGTATAGGGACGTGGAGCCCACCATTGATCAAGCATTTCAGGCTCTGTCCATGCCCGCCACACCAACGCTAGTTCGCCATTGAACGCACGCGTTACATGAATTTGTTGTTTGTCTTTGTCAACTATAAAGTCGAATAATACGGCCTTTTTCATCTTTTATGCTTTTTAAGTTTGATTAATAAATCATCCAATTGCCCAAATCGGGTTGCCATCAATAATTTGAATTGCTCCAACCACTTCTCTACTTCCTTCATTTTATGCGCTTTTAACTCGTAATGAATTTCTCTTCCGTCTTGATGCGCTTTTAATAATTCACATTCGTGCATCACCCGCAAATGTTTTGATACGGCCTGTCTACTGACTTGGAAATGTTCTGCCAAGGCATTCGGGGTCATGCTTTGTGTGGCTAATAACAATATAATAGCTCGGCGTGTAGGGTCTGCTAAGGCTTGAAAAACATCTCTACGCATAACTCAACGGTTTGTAGACTAAAACAACAATACCACATGCTGCTACAAAAACATTTAACAACCCATAATGTTGCATACTTCGAACCTGATCAAATACACCACTTCCATTGGCTATTACAGTAGGATTAATGAATAAATGAATTTCATCGGCTAACGATTGCGCTACAACAGCATTAACTAAATCAGTGCCACCGTAGACCATTATGTCGCCTCCTGGTTCGGACCTCAACTGCTGAACAGTTGTTGCCAAGTCCTGCGCCACCTCTACACCAGTAAAAGGTAATTCGGTTTGCGACTTTGAAAAAACAATTCGACGCATGGTAGAGAATTTTTTACCCGCAGCTTGCTCAGGATGACTCGAATCGTCGGCAACAGATTGCCAATAAGGAATAAACCCTTCGGCTAATTTCCGACCTAGCAACAATGTATCCGCCGAATCGGTGATTTCTTGCACGTAAGACTCTAGGTCTGCTGACCAAGGTAGTTTCATCCAATCCATAGCACCATCCTTGGCATGCATCATTCCATTCATTGTCATCTGCACCTGTACTTTAATTTTTCGCATAATACGCAACCATTTGGTTGCAAATATACGAAACCAATCGGTTGCGCAAAAAAAATTCATGATTTTATTAAAAAAAACGTCCCATACTTCACTTAGCGGTTTCTACTTGCAAGAAAAAAACCCATGAAAATATAAGGTGCAGTAGAGACCTATCGCGTTCTCCGTCAACGTATCCCGAAATCCAACGTCTAATCTGGTTACAAGACAGGCAACTTCTAAAAAAAGGGTCAGCTTTACAAGGAGGCTAGTGAATTTACTCGCGCATCGACGCCACAATGCCTTTGAATTCATCTCGATTAAAGGCCCATTCCGAAACAATTAAGCCGTTGCGGCTATTTCTAGCCATGTGTAGCCAACCCACTTTGCCATTGAGTTTTACACCGAACAATTTATCGTTGAAAGTAAAATCATTAGAGTTGCATAGACCAGTGGCGCTCAGTACTATCCGTGATCCTGACCAAAATTCATAGTAATCGATAGAATCACCCGGGGCAAATTCTTTGACAAATATGCGATTAGAGCTTTTTAGAGCCAATGATGCTTTGTTGTGGAGGGCATTCAAAGAATTCTCACTGGATCTGATATTAGGGCATTGGGCGCAATCAATATGTTTGTGTGTGGATATAAATGCAAAATCATCCTGTCCATCATTATCTAAATCCAAATTGATAAAGCAGCTTGAATCACGAGGCATTGTACCACTATCACATGGAAAATTAACGAAGTCCTCGTAGTAGTACCTTACCGATTGCACCAGGGTATCCTTGATATCCGTGTAAATTATAACATCGTTTGGTGGTGGGGCTGAGAAATCATCACAACTGGTCATCAAAAAAAGCAGCATGACAACTGCCGGTACCACCTTCATCCGAAAAAGTGCCAATCCATTATTCCTCATCAGGTTTCTGTAAAAAATTGTCTGTAAAATGGCCTCGCTTTTTTTCTTCTGAAAACATTTGCGCATTGAATCCCTTGCTCTTGTTTTTGGGAATGGAAAGTGATTGCCACTCCTTACGACAAAGCATTTTACCAATATAAACAAGCTGCCCTACATGGTAAGGATAATGAGCGAGTTGACGGTGAATGGCTTCCTCAACCGTATGGCCTTGATTACGTATGTAAACTATTTTCTGAAGATCCGCTTCTGTTAAGCCATTCAAGGCTTTGAATAAACATTGCCAACCCGATTCCCACATGGCCATTAATTCATCACGCGTGTCAACACCAATTTCAAATTCTCCATCCCTGTTGCGCCATTCTTTCTCGCCATCCGATGTCAAAAACTCTGTCCAACGCGACACCATGTTGCCATGAAGGTGTTTAATGATTATGGCTATAGAATTACTATCCTCATTGAATTGATAAAAAAGAGCTGCTTCCTCTAATTGTTCAATTGTTTTATCGCCTAGTGATTTGTAATACTGAAATTGCTTAATAATGCCTTCTAGGCCCTGTTGACTCATAGTATTAAATATACAAATAATTTCATTAAAAAAAAGCCACTTTTCAGTGGCTTTACTTTATTGTTTGCTTTTCTCAATGCTTAATCCAAAATCCATAATCAACGGCAGAGGATCTGGCCGCATACCGTGCACAAACTCAAATTTGTATTTTCCTTTCAACGGCAATTTCAAATTCTTTTTAACCGGAACGGTTAAATCGTATATATCACCTGCTCCAGCTCCCAACCATTCGCCCTTGTCATTAGCCAATAGCACATCCATTGTATCTGTTCTTGATGCGCCATCGGGATAATTAACGGTTACAAACACGATTAAATTTCTAAACGGATAACTATCGGCATGCCGCACCAACAAATTGATGTCATGAAACGAAACATTATCAGTCAATTCCATTTCAAAAACAGCCTTATCAGCGAGTTTCCATTCGTTCTCTGGGAAATTCTTGTATTCGCTATAAACCACACGACTATTACAAGCCGTTAGTAGCAGAAATAACAAACTAGCAGAAATAAGTTTATGCATTGCCTTCATTGCTCGTGCCTTTAGTGTTTGGTCCACCATTACCCTGTTGACGAGGGGGTCTGTTTTGGGGACGGGGTTGGTCCTTTTTTTCTCGGGGTGCATTATTCTGTGGACGCGGTTTTTGTTGTTGCCCTTGATTTGCTGATTGTCCCGGATTAGCGGGTGGATTAGCCGGAGGGCGTTGTTGCCGCTGATTGGAGTCGTTGCGTTTTTGTCCCGAATTGGCAGATTGCGACCTGCCTTGGTTTTGTTGTGGACGTGGCGTGCGAGCCTCTTGTTGTCCCAGCTTAGGCTGATCCGCCGGTTTTGGTCCTTGTTTTTGTTGTGGTTTGTTTTGTTTTTGTTGATCACCTGAAGGTTTACCCTTCCCTTGTTTATGTTTAAATCGTTGTGATTTCTTTTGATCGAAACGTGTTAAACTATCTTGACCAACCACATTTTCAAAAACTGGTTCTGGCTCTACTTCCACCACACTTGGTGCAACACGAACGGTTGCTTTCAGTGCTTCTGGTAGTTCACCCTTGGCATTGGCTGCAATAACTTCATGCACATCTTCAACACGCATAGGCACAAACACGCCCGGTTCTCCTCTGTAAGAGAACCACATCATCCTTCTAAAAATATCGGTCTTCTGCAAAAAAGCATCGCCCTTCTTGGTTTGCAATTTTTTGCCTTCCATGTCAGGAAATTCCTTTAAAGCGTCAACATAACTGTCTAATTCGTAATTCAAACAGCATTTAAGTTTGCCACATTGGCCGGCTAATTTCAAGGCATTGAGCGATAACTGCTGGTAACGCGCCGCGTTGGTATTTACCGTTCTAAAATCAGTTAACCAGGTACTGCAGCACAATTCCCGTCCACACGACCCAATACCTCCCAAACGAGAAGCTTCTTGGCGGGCCCCAATTTGACGCATTTCTACGCGCACCCTAAACTCTTCTGCTAATACTTTAATCAATTCACGGAAATCTACGCGCGCATCGGCTGTGTAGTAAAAAGTGGCCTTCGTTTTGTCCCCTTGGTACTCTACATCGCTGAGTTTCATTTCCAAACCAAGACGCAATGCAATGGTACGTGCCTTGTACATCGTAGGCACTTCCAATTCACGCGCCTCCTTCCATTTATCTAAATCAGCTTGTTTTGCTAAACGGTATACTTTTTTGAATTCTTCACTGTCTAGCGGAACATTGCGCTTCTTCAACTGCAACTTAACCAATTCGCCCGTTAACGACACTACACCGATATCATACCCTGTGCCGGCTTCTACAGCCACAGCATCGCCAACATTTAAGGTAAGCGTATTAACATTCCTGAAAAACTCCTTGCGTGAATTTTTAAACCGTATTTCTACAATTTCAAAAGGTTGCTGACCATCAGGAAGCCGCATGTTTCCTAACCAATCAAAAACACTTAGCTTATTACAACCCCCCGTGCCACAAGAACCATTATTATTACAACCTGCGGGGACACCATTAGACCCTGTCCCACAACTATTACATCCCATGTCTGTTTATTTATCTGTATATCAAAGCCTATTTCCTATTCCAACCACCGCTAGCAACCTCCTTACAGGCTTTAATCAGCCTTAAAGTTAGTTCATTTGGACTTAACACGCAACCTATTGTAAATGCGACATTTGCATAGCGTAGCGTTGATAAAATGCACTATTTCCTTGTAAACCACCTGTATGCAATAAGATCATTTTTTCATCCTTCGAAAAAACACCTTTTTTTAGCAGGTCAAACACCCCATAGAAGAGCTTGGCCGTATAGATAGCATCTAACTCAATCGCGGTCTGCTTCTGAAAATCACTCGCAAACGAAACAACCTCTTTTTCAAAAGACGCGTAGCCTTTACCAGCGTAGGTATTCACGATGGCGAACGCATCCTTCAACGTGTCTCCTACTGAGGGCTTTTCCCATCCCAATTCAGTAAAGAGGGGTTGCAAATCGCGCCATAAAGGGTTCTCGCCTTTTAACACACTGAATCCTGTTATCTGTTTAGCGGCGCGTTGCCTTACTAATCCACCAAAAGTCGTCCCTGTTCCGCAAGCAACACAAATACGGTCATAACCTGAGGGCACTGGAATCTCTGTACATCCAACCAACCCATAACCATTGCTGCCTCCTTCAGGTATTTCTAAAATGTTGGCAAATGTGGTCTTCAATAAGACACGTATTTCATCAATCGCTTTTTGTTTGTAGGCCGATCGCGACAAACGAAAAATTTTCATGCCGTTCTTTGCAGCAGCCATAAGGGTTGGCGAATCTTCTTCTTGTCCCCTCACAATTGCCGCACTCGCCACGCCCAGTAAATTGGCTGCAACTGCCGTTGCAGCGATATGGTTAGAATGCACGCCTCCAAAGGTTAGCAGCACTGTTGATTCAGGTGAAACAATTCTCTCAAGATTGTAACGCAGTTTGTACCATTTATTTCCACTAATTTCTGGGTGCACCTGATCAAGTCGTAATATATCAACGGAAAATCCATTGTAAGTTACAGAAGAAATAAATGGAGGTTGAACCATCAATTGATATTATCGCCGCGAAGCAAGCGATACCGTTTACGTGCCTCAACGGTAAATACACTGCCCGGGTACTTCGTTAACATGTCCGAATAGGCTTCACTGGCCTTGGTAACATCTTTCAAATCGTTTTCATACAACAACGCCAATTGCATTTGTGCATTATCGCCATACAAACCAGTTGGATAGTACTCGAGAATGTTTTTATACATTTTTTCCGCATCGCTAAACAAACCCGTTTTACGGTATATCTCTGCCTTTTTATAAAAAATATCATCCCCCAAGGTGTGGTTATTAAACACGAGATTGATGCTGTCCATTTTCACCATCGCCTCCTTAAATCGCCCTTGTTTAATCAACAATTCCGCCGCAGCAAACATTTTTAGTGGCGCCGCATTGGTATCAACACCAATAGCGTCAGAAATAATCAGACTCAATTCCAAGGCATCGTTTGCAATAAGTTTTTCAACCGATCCCTTTAATACATCTGCTTGGGTCTTGGCCCATTTAAACTCGCCAGCATAATAACTCATGTAGGCATTTCTAAATTTCGCTTCATGCCCAATGGTTTCAAATTTAAAAGCCTTTTCAACTTGAGAATATAGTAACGAGGCATCCCATAGCGCACCTGTTAGAATATAAACATCACCCAACATGAGCTTGAACTCGGCCTTCCGATTGAGGGACACTGCAGGATCGTTTATAATTTCATTGAGTATGACAGCAGCCGTATCTGGTTGACCCAAATAAAATGCTTGTAACGATGCGAGGTTTTTGGCAACATTTAAGCCAAGCTCCGTATGGCCATATTGTTTCCAAGTTGACTGCAGACGCGTTTCTACTTTCTTCAATTCTGCCACAGGTGGATTTACTTTCGCTGTAATGGCCAGGTATTCAACATTCACCAAGTCGACCAAGGCCGCATTATAATAAACACTCGAGTGACCCTTGGTGAGTAGGTACTCATAACACTTTGCGGCAGACTCCCACCGGCTGTTTGATTGGCAAATCTTGCCTAAATTGTATACCCGCTGGCCATCTTCCTTCAAGCGTTTATCCAATGCCCTGCAATGCACATATGCACCATCAAAATCTTTTTGTTGTATCAAAAGAAAAATGAGGAATTCAGAAAGCACTATTTTATCAGGACTTTTCTCAATACGTTTTTGCAATTCCTGACGCAACAATGGATTTTTCATTCCACCCGTTTCGTCATCGTATCCTAATGAATTCTGAAGTTGCATTTGTACAACCTGCAGTTCCGTTTCACGGTATTCCAATGCATCAAGATACTCATTGATCATACTCACTAAATCGTTCTTCTGCCTGTATACCTCCGCCTTTTCATAAAAAAAAGGGTAATTGGTTAGTTTATACCCTTTGTTATAGGTGTTGATGGCATAGTCAAAGGATTTTAATTCAACAAACAATTGACCAAGTTGATGAACGCCATCGGGTGTGGGACTAACCTCCTTAATAGCTTTATCATAACATTCTTGCTCTTTTTTCTTATCCCCTTCTAATCCAAAAATCTGACCCAAGTAAACATAATAGGGTGTTGAATAACGAACTTGGCGAATAAGTTTCTTGGTGATTTTTTCGGCCTTAGCTAATTCTTTTGCACCTATTAAACTTTTCAGATAGTGCGGGTACCAATATTCTTCATTACGCGGATACACCTCTTCGAAATACAGATTGGCCTTCTCAAATTCACCTTGTTCAAGAAAGTGCATAGCCAACCTTTCTGCATCACGGGTGGCGGGCTGCGCAAAAAGTTGAAGTTGGAATAAAAGCGCTATGATGAAAAGTGGGCGCATTAACTATAAAGATACGGAATCGGGGGTTAACTGGAGCGATTTAAATATTTTTGGCATCAATCTTCCGCCAAAAAAATAACTTCGTCAAATTCTCCTGCGGCCTTCTTGTTCTTTTGCTGTACAGCCAATTGCTGGCCCTTTCTGAGGTACTCCAATCCTTTCTCCTTGTCGTTTTTTTGAACCAACGCCTGACCTAATTGATAATAGGCGGGAACATAGGTTTCATCCAAGGTTATAACTTGCTCAAACTGAATAAGGGCCTTTTCTACGGATGTATTAAGTAATTCCAATCCCAAGGCATATTGCAGAAAAACATCGTTAGGGTCTTCCTGAATCATTTGCTGCAATTGGTCAATGCGACTCATCCTGCGGATTCAAACTGCGCCAAAAAACGAACGTCGTTTTCGAAAAACAATCGCAAATCTTTGACTTCGTATTTTAACATGGTAATGCGCTCAATGCCCATTCCAAATGCAAACCCTTTGTACTTTACAGGGTCAATGCCACAGTTCTGTAACACCTGTGGATCTACCATCCCACAGCCTAAAATTTCTACCCAACCTGTATGCTTGCATACATTGCAGCCTGCGCCCTTGCAAATAGAGCACGAAATATCCATTTCTGCGCTCGGCTCTGTAAATGGAAAGTAAGATGGTCGCAAACGAATTTTAATATCCTGCCCAAACATTTCCTTGGCAAAATAAAGCAAGGTTTGTTTTAAATCGGCAAAGGACACGTGTTCATCGATATATAGTCCTTCTACTTGATGAAATTGGCAATGTGCACGTGCACTAATGGCTTCATTACGGTATACGCGTCCAGGGGAAATAGTACGAATGGGCGGCTTCTGGCTTTGCATAATATGCACCTGAACGCTTGATGTTTGCGTTCGTAGCACCATAGCAGGGTCTTCGCTCACATAAAAAGTATCTTGCATGTCCCGCGCAGGATGGTCTTCGGGGGTATTCAAGGCGGTGAAATTATGCCAATCGTCTTCTATTTCATTGCCTTCGCTGACAGAAAAACCAAGGCGTCCAAAAATACCGATGATTTGATTCCTTACCAGTGAAATAGGGTGACGACTGCCACTTTTGACTAAAGGAGAGGATGGAAGGGTAATATCGTAGCCTGCATTATCAGCTGCCGCCGCGGAAAAGGACGCTTTAAACTCATTAATAGTTAACGTAGCTAATTGTTTCAATTCATTCAACAGTTGGCCAGCTTCTTTCTTCTCAGCAACGGGTACTTCTCTGAATGCTTCAAACAGCAGTGTCACCACGCCCTTTTTTCCCAACCATGCAATTCTTTTTTCTTCTACCTCAGCAGCAGAGGTTGGCGAAAATCCTTTTATCTCTTCAGTTAAATTCTGAATGGTCTCCTTCATAACGCTCAAAGTTACAAAAAACGTAAAATCAGCCTACTTCCTTACCAAAAGTGCCACGTTCTCAACGTGCGTGGTTTGTGGAAACATATCAACTGGCTGCATTTTTACTACGGTGTATTGCTCGCTCAATAGGGCCAAATCTCTGGCTTGTGTAGCTGGATTGCAACTAACATACACGATTTTTTCAGGATTGGCCTTCATCATTACCCGCACTACGTCTTCGTGCATTCCGGCACGGGGCGGGTCCGTTATAATCACATCGGGCTGCCCGTGTTCTTGCAAAAATGCGTCATTTAAAACATCCTTCATGTCGCCAGCGAAAAAGGTGGTATTCCCAATTTGATTCAATTCAGAATTGCGCCTGGCATCAATCACAGCATCTTCTACATATTCAACCCCTATCACCTTTCGGGCTTGCCTTGCCACAAAATTGGCAATGGTGCCTGTTCCTGTATACAAATCATATACGGTTTCAGTGCCAGTTAACCCACAATAATCACGCGTTATCTTATACAGCTCATAGGCTTGTATGGAATTGGTTTGATAAAACGACTTGGCACTGATTCGAAAGGATAACCCTTCCATTTTTTCGGTGATAAATGGTTGCCCATCAAATACCTTTATCTCCAGCCCTTCGAGCGTATCATTCTTTTTACCATTATGGGTATACAGCAAGGCGGTTATTTGCGGAAAATTGGATTTAACGTGATTCAATAACCCATGCAATGCTTCTAAATCGTTCTCAAAAACAGCAACAAGGACCATTATTTCTCCTGTTGACGTGGTACGAATCATTAAGGTCCTCAAAAAACCATGCTGGTTGCGAATATTAAAAAAAGTTAGACCATGGTCTAGTAAGTACTTTTTTACAGCCAAACGAATCGCATTGCTTGGTTCGGTTTGTAGGTGGCAATTCGTAATATCCAAAACCTTATCGAACATACCGGGAATATGAAATCCCAAGGCGTTCTGCATAAGAATATTCTCACGGTCGCTAATTTCCTCAACTGTTAACCAGCGCCTGTCGGATGCAGTAAATTCTAATTTGTTCCTGTAAAAGTAAGGGGACTTATTGCCTAGAATAGGAAGATACGTGCCAACCTCAACGTGCCCAATTCGGGTCATGGCATCGGTTACCTGCTGGTTTTTGTAGTTTAATTGGGCAGGATAGCTCAAGTGCTGCCATTTACAACCACCACATACACCAAAATGCTCACATGCTGGCACCACGCGATCGGGCGACGATTCAACAATCCGCGCCACTTCCCCTTCTAAGAAGTTTTTCTTTTTCCGCGTAATTAGCACATCTGCCCTATCTCCAGGCACAGCGCCTTTTACAAATACCACTAATCCCTCATGCCTGCCAACGGCCATGCCTTCGGCAGTAATACCAGTGATTTCTAATCCCTCCAGGGTAAACCTTTTGAATTTTCCTTTTGCCACAGTTTCGCAAAAATACACAATCAGAAGGGGGCATTCACAAAGTTGGCGTAAATTTGCAGGATGCACCGTTACTTTCTTACCCTTTCATACAATGGCACCGTTTACAACGGTTGGCAAATTCAAAAGAACACGGCCAATACTGTGCAACAAATAATGGAAGAAAAAATGAGCATGGTGCTAAAAGAAAAAATTCATTTGATGGGGTGTGGACGAACCGATACGGGTGTAAATGCCCGCGATTTCGTGGCCCACTTCGATACGGAAAAAGAGCTATTGCCCAATGCATTTGCCTTACTACGTCAATTAAACCAAGTTCTACCACCATCCATTGGTGTCCACAAACTGGAAGAGGTTCATCAAAAGGCCCATGCGCGTTTCAGTGCTTATGAACGACTCTATTACTACTACATCACCCTCGATAAAAACCCGTTCAGATCACAATTTACCTGGCGCTTATACCAAAAACCGGATTTTGACAAAATGAATGAAGTGGCCAAGGTACTTTTAGGCACACATGATTTTGCCGCATTTAGTAAAAGTCACACACAAGTCAATACCACCATTTGTACAATCACTGAAGCTCGTTGGGTTCAATGTGGCGAAAACGAATGGCGATTCAGTATTCGGGCTAACCGTTTCTTAAGAGGCATGGTGCGTGCCGTTGTTGGCACCTTACTTCTGGTTGGTCAACACCGTTTAACAGAAGCAGAATTTATTGCAATCATTCAATCTAAAGACCGCAAACAAGCAGGGTCTAATTCCCCTCCTCAAGCGTTGTTTCTAACTGGAATTAGGTACCCTAAAGAAATCTATCTATGAGCCAACCCGCAAAAAAAAGTTTTTCATTGGGTTTGCTCAAACGGATTCTTACCTACTCCAAACCCTACAAAGGCCTCTTTATTGGTGGTGTGGTCCTCACACTCTCACTAGCTGGCATGGCAATTGTTCGCCCCTTACTAATTAGTCAAGCACTGAATGAGGATGTTGTGAATTTACATAGCCTTGAAAGCCTCAATAAAACGGCTGTTATTATTCTGGGTTTTATTCTGATTGAAGCACTGCTTCAAGTGGTTAATGTGCGGTTAACGAGTTTACTTGGACAAAATATTGTGAAAGACCTTCGCAACCAGGTGTACAACCATATTTTAAAACTTAAAAACACTTACTTCGATAATACGCCAGTTGGCACCTTAGTAACCCGTGCAGTGAGTGATATCGAAAGTTTGAACGAGGTCTTTTCGCAAGGGTTTATAGTTATTGCAGGGGACTTAGTAATGCTGCTAATTTTTATCACTGCCATGTTTATGCGCAATTGGTTATTGGCACTTTTGGCACTTTCCTCCATTCCCTTGTTATTTGTGGCAACAGCCTTATTCAAAAGGGGCGTCAAAAAAACGTTTACCCTGGTTAGAAACGCGGTGGCTGATCTAAACACGTTTACGCAAGAACATCTTACTGGCATGAAATTGGTACAACTGTTTAACCGGGAAGAAAAAGAATACCGCAAATTCATGGAGATAAACGACCGACACCGAGTGGCTAATATCAAATCCATCTTTTATTATTCGGTGTTTTTTCCAGTTGTCGAAATACTATCTTCTTTTTCTATCGCTTTGGTTATTTGGTTCTCGGGACTGAAAGGAAATGAATGGCACATTAACCTTGGAGACCTTACTTTTTTTATCATGATGATAAACATGCTGTTCCGCCCGATTCGCATGCTGGCCGACCGTCTTAACACATTACAAATGGGATTTGTTTCTGCCGAAAGGGTGTTTACAGTACTTGACACCAAAGAATACATTGATGACCAGGGCACGCATGCTTTTGAAACAGTAAAAAACAACATCCAATTTAATCATGTTTGGTTTGCCTACAAAGACGAGCAATATGTGATGAAGGACGTCACTTTCCAAATTGAAGCAGGCACAACAGCCGCCTTAGTAGGCGCAACCGGCGCTGGCAAATCAACTGTGATCAATTTGCTAAGCCGCTTTTATGAAATCAATAAAGGAACCATCAGCATTGATGGTGTCGATGTTAGAGATTATACATTAACCTCCCTGCGCCGTAACACGGGGGTAGTGTTGCAGGATGTGCATCTATTCAACGATACCGTTTTTAATAACATAACCCTTCACAACCCTGACATCACCCGCGCAATGGTAGAAAAGGCAACAAAGGAAACGGGTTTAGAAGAATTTATCGCCGGTTTACAAGGGGGGTACGACTACAAAGTGACTGAAAGGGGACAAGGTCTTTCGGCAGGCCAACGTCAACTTATCGCATTTATTCGAGCGTATGTTTATAAACCGGCCATCTTTATTTTAGATGAAGCCACAGCTACTATCGATACGCGGACAGAAATAATGTTGCAAAAAGCGGTAGAGAAGATAGCAAAGGGCCGAACGTCCATCATCATCGCACACCGACTTTCAACAATAAGGCACGCACAAACTATTTTAGTTTTTGATAAAGGTGAAGTGGTTGAACAAGGCTCTATGGCAACGCTTTTATCAACCGAGAGTCGCTTTAAAAAATTATACGAACTACAAACGGAAACGGTTTAAACATGCCAAGTAAACTTGAGAAATTTGCGGATGTGAGCCGCTTTGAAAATTGCACCGCTTTTCATTTTAGTGAACTACAAAAAGGTTTTTCATTAAAAGGAAAATGGCAAGAAAGGATGTTTCACAATAACAACCCGCTGGTTTTAGAACTCGGCTGCGGACAAGGGGAGTACACCGTAGGTCTCTCAAAAGCGCATCCTGAAAAAAACTTTATAGGCGTTGATATTAAGGGCAATCGTATTTGGACCGGTGCCAAAACTTGTATCGAGAACCACATCACCAATGCGGCTTTTTTGAGAACCCGTATTGACTTTATTGAACACTGCTTCCTACCCGGTGAAGTAAGTGAAATTTGGATCACTTTTCCTGACCCACAACCGCAAAAACCAAGAGCCAAGAAACGACTCACCCACCCTCTATTTCTCAATCGCTACAAGAAAATACTGCAACCTGGTGGACTCGTGCATTTGAAAACCGACTCCACCAGCTTGTACGAGTACACGCTCGAAGTCATTCAAGAACATAAACTTCCCTTGTTCTGGCACACCAATGATTTGTATGTTACTTGTCCCCCCGACCGACGTGAACTCATCGAAATCACTACCTATTACGAGAAACTGTTTCACGGAAAGGGAGAGAATATTAAGTACATAGCTTTCAGCCTTTAATGGTTAACATCTCGTTGGCTGACTTTCGATTTTCTTAATCGAAAAGCTGTAATTTAATGGCTCATGTCGAAGCCAGTACTGGATATTATTGAACTCGTAACCACCTTCAACACGGCAAATGGTCCCGTTGATGCGCTTCACCGCATTTCTTTTTCAATTAAAGAAGGTAAAACTGTAGGCGTGGTGGGCGAAAGTGGCTCGGGTAAATCAGTCACCTCACTTTCTACCATGCGGTTAATCCCCGATCCTCCCGGCCGCATCACGCATGGCTCACTGCTGTACACCAATTGCAATGGCCAAACGGTGGACCTTACAAAAATTGACGAAGCATCCATGCGGGCCTACCGTGGCAATGAAATTGCCATGATTTTTCAAGAGCCCATGACTTCACTCAATCCGGTCATGACCTGCGGTAGACAAGTGATGGAAGCACTATTACTTCACAAAAAACTCAATACACGAGCTGCTTATTCTCAAACGCTCGACTTATTTAAAAAAGTAGAACTACCGCTCCCAGAAGAAATGATGGAGCGTTTTCCACATCAATTGTCGGGAGGACAAAAACAACGGGTCATGATTGCGATGGCTATGGCCTGCAATCCGCGATTACTCATCGCCGATGAACCCACCACGGCCTTAGATGTAACAGTTCAAAAACACATTTTACAATTGATGAAACAATTGCAGAATGAAAATGGAATGGGCATTTTATTCATCACGCATGATTTAGGCGTGGTAGCTGAATTGGCTGATGATGTGGTGGTGATGTACAAAGGTCAAATTGTTGAAAGCGGACCAGTGTCACAGGTTTTTAAAAATCCAACCCACCCCTATACTAAAAGCTTACTGGCCTGTCGTCCCCCTACCAACAAACGACTGCATTTCCTGCCTACGGTAAGCGATTTCATGAGCGCCGCAGAAAATGGCAGCGGAACTGTTACACCACCTATTATCACTGAAGCAGAAAGACAAGCGGCGCACCAAAAATTGTACAGTGGTCCTAAATTATTGGAGGTACGTCAGCTGAACACCTGGTACCCCTCTAAAAAAACGTTTCTGGGCAAGACAGTGGACTATTTTAAAGCGGTAAACAATGTGAGTTTTGATGTGTTTGAAGGTGAAACAATTGGCTTAGTAGGAGAAAGCGGCTGTGGCAAATCAACCCTCGGTCGAACACTTTTGCGATTGACAATTCCTACATCCGGTGAAATTTTTTACCGCGGTGTTGATCTCCTACAACTGAGCGAAAAGGAATTCATGCCTTATCGCAAAAAAATGCAATTGATCTTTCAAGACCCTTATTCCTCTCTCAATCCAGGTTTAACCGTTGGCGATGCCATAGCCGAACCCATGTTGGTGCACAACATTGGCAGGAATAAAAAAGAACGGGAAGAAAGAGTCAAGTATTTATTAAACCGTGTAGGTCTTCTACCAGAACATTATCACCGTTATCCCCATCAATTTAGTGGTGGACAACGGCAACGAATTGTAATAGCAAGAGCCTTGGCTGTGCAGCCAGAATTTATCGTTTGCGATGAAAGTGTCAGTGCCCTCGATGTGAGTGTTCAAGCACAGGTTTTAAACTTGCTAAATGAACTCAAGATGGAATTTAAATTTACCATCATCTTTATTTCACATGACCTTGGCGTAGTGAAGTACATGAGCGATCGGATGCTGGTAATGCAAAAAGGGATTATTGAAGAACAAGGCGACCCGGATGTTATTTATAAAAATCCGCAAAGTCCTTATACAGCCAAATTAATAGACGCTATTCCCTCAATAGAAGCCGTTGTTTAACATGTTCGATTTCTTCAAACAACTCACCGACCCTAATAGTATTATCACCTACGGTGGGCTGTGGCTGTTGTTAGTGGTCATTTTTGCTGAAACGGGACTACTAATCGGTTTCTTTCTTCCAGGCGACAACCTTATTCTCCTTGCGGGAATTCTTTGCAAAGCACAACCACAACTAATGAATGTAAATTACCCCGAATTGGTTTTACTGATGACTCTGGCAGCCGTTTTAGGTAATGCCAGCGGGTATTGGTTTGGTAAAACAGCCGGGGAAAAATTATACAACAAAAACGATAGCCTTATTTTTAAGAAAAAACATATTGAGTTAACTAGAACCTATTATCATAAATATGGGGGAAACACCACATTAATTCTTGCCCGCTTTCTTCCAGTTGTACGCACATTTGCACCAATAATAGCAGGGGTTATCGGCATCCCCTTTCTACGTTTTATGGTATTTAATATTATCGGAGCTCTTGCGTGGATAGTGGGACTCACCGCTGCGGGTTACTACCTCGTACAACTTTTCCCAGGAATAACCGATTACATGGGGTACATCTTTTTCGCGTTAATAATACTAACCGCCATACCTGTTATCAGAGCGGTGATGAAAAAGTAAGACGTTGCTATTTTACTTTTATCAACTTTTTTACCATGCTGCTTTCTCCTAACCGAAGTTCAATAAAATACAGTCCAGCCGCATAGTTTTCAATATAAAGTGCTGTTGTGCCCTTGTTTACTTTGATTCGATCGACAACTTGACCTGTTATATCAAGAACGTTACTTACACCCGATTCCGGACATTCAAGATATACGTAGTCATTAGCAGGATTGGGGTAAATGTTAACTTCCATTAACTTCAATTCAGATGTCAGACCTGCGCATGGATTGACAGTGACAGATCGAGTTTGTATGACCTGACAATTGGTGTTATTTATCATTGTTAGTGTATATACAGTGCTTACTAGTGGCTGCACCGACAAGGTACCATTCATGCCAGGTATAGCATTAATTGAAAAACTGTTTGCGCCACTTACGGTGAACGTAAGCGACTCACCCTTGCAAATGGTTGGAGTAAATGATACTTGTGGTAACGCAACATTCGTTACAGTAACAATCGATTTAATGGTATCACTACCACATGAATAATAAAGTATGGCACTTACAGTGAATTGTCCGTTTGATGAAAATTGGTGCAATGGCGACATTAATGTACTCGCATTCGATGTGCCAGAGAGTGTGTCACCGAAATTCCATACAACCGAGTTAGGTTGGTATCCTGTAAATGGACTTTTTACTATTGCATCAAAATCAAATTGATAGGTTGCACAATTTACAGACTGAGCACTTAGGTTCACTTCTGGTTTGATTTCTATTAAACCGCTAACATAATGCGGTAAAGCAGATGTGCTTGTTTTGTTAATACTAGGATTGTTTGGCATCACGCCAAGCACAATCGCATTTTGCGAGTACCCACATGCTGCACCTCCCAAATTGGGTTGAGCTATGTAACTTATAAATGGTGACCCACTAAAATTCGCACAATACACCTTTCCATCAATTCCCATCTGCAAACCAAGATGATTAGATGGATTGGTTGTATAGGTATAAGGTTTGGGTATAATAATGGAATCACTATTTAGTACATATTTAGAAGCTCTTACTTGCGACAAAGTGGGCAGAGAAAGGTCAAATTGACAAAGGTTGGCATGCAAATAAGCATAACTCACGTAAAGCTTGCTGCCATCAGGTGAAAACTCTGCACTCAAAGCCGAAACTAGGCTATTACTGGGTACAGTGGTGCTTAAACTGTCAATTTTAATCGGATTTGAGAATTGACCTGTGGCTGGATCGAAATCATACAACTCAACATAACCATAATTATACGTCCCGACAGCCTTTCGCCCATTAGGTGAAAACCGTAATATTCCTTCATTAAATACGCCCCCACCTGGAATTTGATAGGGTTGATTTACAGTAACCGGACTTACCACAGGGTTGAACTGTGGCCCATTTGTGGTGACCAAGTAAGCATAAAAGGTTTTTGCTACACCCGCGCTTAAAGTTTGATCATGAGTAACCACCCATGTATCAACACCATTGCAATGCTTCACCCCTGCTAGTTTAACCATGGTAGTTATGGAGTCTGACATATTTGTAGAAGGCTGAACTATCGAGCCTGTATTGGCTGCTGCTGTGGTTGAAATCACAGCATGTCTCAAAGAGGACACCATCTGTGGCCAAACATAACCTAAGGTAAATACATGATACTGCCCCCAACTTTTCTTTACTGCCAATGCCCCATACATTCTAGTTGCTGACCCTGATAATAATCCAGAATATTGACTTTGATTCTGATTATACACCATCGCTCCATCTGAACAGAATAAGTAGTGACCCAATGAATCAGAAATAGAAATGCCACCATCTGGAAAACTAATTGAAGTTGTATTAATAACACTTGGAGGGTTGGTGCTAAAAGTGAGTCCTGCTTGAAAACCGAAATACCAATTCATCGCTTCGTTCTGTGCCCACATTTTGCCATGGAGATTCAACAAAAAAGCAAAACAAAAAAAAGCGCGAATTGGTAATTTCATGGTTATGTCCCTTTTAATGAATCAAAAAATAGTCCAAGTTCTTCCAATTATATTCCAGTTAATATTAAACGTCCCAACACAAGAAGCACCTGAAGGATAATTTCCACTTAGTGAGGCCGAAGCACCACAACAATTCCAAGCTAATCTTCTAGTGTGAACTACTGGAGTCATTGGCACTAAATCAATTTCATTTATTACAACACAAACCTCTCCAAATATTCCATTCCCACAAGCAGTTAAAGTATAAGAACCCATAGCAGGTATTGTTATTATGCTGCTACTACTGTTGCATGGTGTATAACAATTAGTGCAGCCACCTTGTGGGCAACCTGTCGGATCTGAATACTCATAAGTAATACCCACGCTGCAATTAGTGTTATTTCTTAAAACCCATGTTTGTTGACCATTCATTTGGAATCCAAAAACAACCAAGGATAAGATAGCCAGAATTTTTAATTGATTTCTCATAAATTATTTTTTTAACAAACATAATGCCCCCCACTTGTCAAGTAAAACAAATCAGATAATGTTAAATCCAATAGTCGATCGTCCCTCAATGGATTGTTTAAAGAGGCCTGATGGTCTGATTTGGCGTAAAGTGCAACTACTGTCAGGTTACTACCTCGTACAACTTTTCCCAGGAATTACCGATTACATGGGGTACATCTTCTTGGCGTTAATAATACTAACCGCCATCCCCGTCATCAGAGCAATTCTTAAAAAATAATCCCTTCAAACAGAATGCTTAGTCTACTTTAAAAGGTGAGAGGAATCCCTTGGTAATAATCAATCACCTTCATCTTGAATATATAATCGTACTTCGCTTGCAATAAATTACTTTCAGCTGCAAACAACCGGTTTTTGGCATTGCTGTAATCAAAGGCACTGATGGCGCCTGCATCGAACTTCTGTTGCGCATAACGAAACGACTCCGCTGCCGCTTCAACACTCATTTTCGAAGCTTCGTACTTATTATAAGCGGCTTTAGCATTCGCATATGCCTGCGCTATGTTCTTAAATAGATTTTGTCTGGCAAGATCCATACTCAAATGAGCACTATAGGCATTGAGCTGCGCATTCTTTACAGAGGTATGGGTCTGCAAACCATTAAATAATGGAATAGTCAACGTTAACCCTAAACTCTTGTTGACGTTGCCTTTAAACTGCTCTGCAAAGGGGGTTTGCTTGGTTTGGACTTGAGTAATTGGGGTATACACCGTATCGCCCCGCCCAGTTATACCTGAGGCTTGATAACCTGAAATACTGTAACCCAATATATCCTTGGCTAAACCAGAGGTACCAGTACCAAGGCTGGCGTTAAAGCTGAGGGTTGGACTTCTTCTGCCCCTTGCAGCAGCCAACATCCGCTCAGCGCTTAATATAGCATACTCGCTTCCCTTGATAGAGGGTTGATTTTGCAACGCTTTATCATAAATGGTAGTCACATTCATGCCGCTAAACGCAGCAATCATCGATTCAAATTGTGGCTTCTCTACGTTAAAATTGGCAATGCTATCAAAATTCATCAATTGCCTTAAATTGAGCATAGCCAAATTGTAGTTGTTTTCTGCTGTGGTTACATTCAATAATTCATTGGCATATTGGGCACGAATATCAAATTCAACACTCTTGGCAACCGAACCTGCTTCAACCAACCGCAAGGTTCTGTCAAGTTGTTCCTTGGTTACATCCATTTGCTTTTGTGAAATCTGCACCAATTCATCAGCAAAAATGACCGATACATAAGCACTCGCTACATTTAATGAAATATCGTTTTCCATTTGCTTCAACTGCTCGTTGCCGCTCATGTAGTTGTACTCATTGGCCTTAACGGTGTTGTACTGACTTAGTCCACTCCACAAAACAAGATTACTACTCAAGAAAAAATTCTGCGAAAGTACTTGCGTATTGGCAAAGGTGTTGGTAAAACGGTCAATCGTCTTACCAAAATTATAGGTATGTGCCGCACCGAGATTTAACGTTGGAAGAACTTGTGCCTTCGATTGATCAAGGTTGTTTTTATTTATTTCATTGCTTATGGCCGTTTGCTTTAAAGTGATGTTGTGGTTACGGGCATAATCTATGCAATCACTTAGCGTCCATGGCCGTTGTGCTTGCAATCCGCCGGCCAATAATATCAGGGCAATGATCCGTCTCATGATGTGAAATTAAGCATTCTCAACCGGCTTATTCATGATGCTTCATGAACGGCGATTTTCGGTGGTGCGCGGTTTGTGGTGGTGCGACTTGCGCTTGTTATGGGCAATAACCCAATAAAGAAAAAGGGCACTGGTTAATAATACCAACAATAAACCAATGGTGGGCACGGGAAAGAAATATGTGGTTAAAGTGCCACCAATAGTCACTAACGTAAATAAATAAATGATGATAACAGTTTGTGAATGGTTGTAATGGGAGTCGAGTATCTTATGGTGAATGTGATTGCGATCGGCTGTAAATGGCGATTGCCCCTTAATCGCTCGAATAATAAATACGCGAAGTGTGTCCAGCAAAGGATATATCAAGGCAGCAATAACGTAAACCGGTTTACTGATTTTTATCCAATAGTGATCTAAACCATCGAGGGGATACTCGATCAACTTTATAGCGAGTACACAAATAAACATGCCAATAATCAACGAGCCAGAATCGCCCATAAATATTTTAGCCGGCGAGAAATTAAAAATTAAAAACCCAAACAAAGCGCCAGCAAGCGCAAACGAAAGGGCAGCATAAGGATACTCACCTGCAAAAATAAACCAAGTACCAAAGGCCGAACTGGCAATGAACCCTACTCCTGCCGCCAAACCATCTACGCCATCAATTAAATTAAACGCATTCACCACCACCACATACGTGAAAATAGAAAGAAACACACTTCCCCAATAAGGAATCTCACTAATGCCGAAAATACCATGCAAGCCGGTTATTCGTAGATTTCCCATCAATACCAAAATCAAGGCAACGACAATGTGCGCAAATAATTTCTTAACGGGGGCAGTACCAATAATATCGTCCTTAACGCCAACAAAAAACAAAATCAAACTTGTGGCAATTAGCAATTTGAATTCAGTTACCGACCTGAAAATTTTCTCGTAGTAAATCAAATCATTGATATTGTACCACAACGCATAGGAAAATAACGTGCCAGCAAAAATAATAATGCCGCCAATCGTGGGCACCGATCGCTTGTGAATCTTACGTTCCTCACTCGGCGCATCTATTAACCGCTTTAACACGGCTACCTTGATAAGCGAAGGGGTGGAATAAAGTACCACGATGAACGAAGTTAGGAATACTAGGATGAGGGTCTCCATCAAAAATCGTAATACGTATTATACAAACTGGTGCGAACAGAAAGATAAAACCAGCCTGTTTCAGTCACCGAGGGATTAAAGTTAAATAAATTCTGCTTTCGATAAAGATATCCTCCACAAACCTGCAGATTATAGGCTGGATTTATGACATAGCCTACTCGTAATTGAACCAAATTTACATCGCCCGCGTCTTTTACAGGCCCAGCTATCACCCGATAATGGTACTGTGCATGGGCTACTACGCGATGAGCACTGTAATTGGCTATGAATAGAAATTCACGGCCTGGCCCCGGCGTATAGGCTAAGGCTTCGTTATTATGCGTGTAATCGTTTTTACCTATCACACCCAACGTGTTTCTGTAACTGCCATAGGCGGCTCTATTATACTCTGCCTGCAATGTCAAAGGTTTCCAATTAAAGGCGCTGAAATACTTGATGCCAGCCTGAATTCCTATTCGTGAATTAGAAAAATCGGACTTATCGTAACTATCGGCCATGTACTGACCATATAATTGAAACTGATCAGAAAGTTTCACCAACACGTCAATGCCGGTTAATACATTGACCCTGGTGTCGTTCAACCCAAACTGCAGCCGACCAGCATAGGGCAACGGATTGACAAAACCAAGTGGTAGGTGTTGCCGGTTGTAACTGTCGCCTGGCTGCGCTATCATGGCCTGGAAAAAAGAGGTGTTCAACCATTTTGCCCAATTAATGCTCAAATACTGAAATGCAGCGGCTTTGCGCTGAAATAAGCGTTCAATTTTTAACGAACGATGCAAGGATGCGGCCGTTAAATTCGACAATTGGGCGTAAATATGGCTGTACTGAATCCTTCCCTTCCAATATTGATGAGTTAAACGTAGAAAGGGATAATTGAGGGCGTTATCACTTAATAAAAGGGACCGATAACCGTGTCCGATTTTCTGCTTGCCATGTCCCATCTGAATGTTTAACCGCTTGTTCGGTTGCATCGATATTACCCCGCCTACCCAAGCATAATCATAACCGGTAACTTTAAATTGTTTCCACCGTCCCTGACCCGGCACAACAGAATTGGTAGTAATTTGCGTGGAGAGATAGGATGGAAAAGTAGCCTGGTTTTCCGCAAACACGGTTTCAAAATAAAATTTCTCGCCAATGGTGCCGTTGGCAAATACGCCGCGTGTATTGGTTAAATACCGGCTATACGTTGGTGCAGCTAAATCGGTTGAAGCATCGAGAATCATCATGGGACTGATGTTCAATTTCACCGCTTCTTTTTTTTCTTCAACACGTATTAAGTGATGCTTAAATACGGCATCAAGAACGGGGTCGTCGGTTATGTACTGAAACACCTTGGTACTATCGCCTCTGTGCAAATAATCTGTTGAGAAAAATGGCACATACGGTTGTAAACCTTGATGAAGTGTTGTTTGGCGAACGGCTAAATGTGAAGCGGTAAGAAATGAAAAAGAATACTCCTCCGGCATTTGATACGATTGTGCCAAAATTGTCCGACTCTGTAAAAGCAAGAGCAAGCTAAAATATTTAAGCACACGCATCATACAGCGGTGTTACCACACTTTTACATTTTCCTTTCTTCGGAAATCCTCGTATACCAAGGCTATACCTTGTTCTAATTCAATCTTATGTCTCCAACCTAAATTATGAAGTTTTGAAACATCCATTAATTTCCGAGGCGTGCCATCGGGCTTGGTAAGATCGTGGCGAATTTCACCTTCAAACCCAACAATGCGCGCCACCAATTCTGCCAATTCACGAATTGATAAATCGGTGCCCGTCCCAATGTTTACATGCTCCACGCCTGAGTAATGTTGCATCACATATACACAAGCATCAGCCATGTCATCGGCATGCAAAAATTCTCTTAATGGCTTTCCTGTTCCCCACATCTCAACATAGGTGCTGCCATTTGTTTTGGCTTCGTGAAATTTCCTTATCAAAGCTGGTAAAACGTGCGAATTATTCAAATTGTAATTATCATTCGGCCCATACAAATTGGTTGGCATCACCGAAACAAAATCACAATTGTATTGGCGGCGGTAATTCTCACACAACTTAATGCCGGCAATCTTAGCAATCGCATAGGGTTCATTGGTGTCCTCCAATAAGCCAGTCAATAAATACGCCTCCTTCAAGGGCTGCGGCGCCATTTTCGGATAAATACAAGACGACCCAAGAAACATTAATTTCTTAACGCCATTTAAATAGGCCTGATGAATTACATTGTTCTGTATCATCAGGTTGTCGTATAAAAATTCAGCGCGATAAATATTGTTGGCTTGTATCCCTCCCACTTTCGCCGCCGCAAGAAAAACATACTCGGGCTGCTCTGTTTTGAAAAACAATTCTACAGCCGATTGATCGCGTAAATCTAATTCTGACGAGGTTCTTAGTACAAAATTGGTGTACCCCTTCTGTTGCAGATTGCGCAAAATAGCGGACCCCACCATGCCACGGTGACCGGCGATGTAAATTCTGGCTGCTAAATCCATTACTCTTTGTAATTAAGAATTTTATGGCCGCCTTCTAACAAGTACTTATCACGACGGAATAATTCCAAGTCGGCTGCTACCATTTCACGACACAAATCGTGAACTGTGTACTTCGGACTCCATCCTAATTCATTACGCGCCTTCGATGCATCACCTACAAGCAAGTCAACTTCAGCGGGACGGTAGTACTTGGGATCTATCTCAACAATTATTTTGCCCGTAGCTTTATCAAGACCTTTCTCGTTCTCGTCCTTCCCCTGCCATTCTAAGTGAATACCAACTTCTTTAAAGGCCATGTTTATAAATTCTCGCACCGATATTTTTACACCTGTGGCTAACACATAATCATCTGGCTTTTGCTGCTGCAACATGCGCCACATGCCTTCAACATAATCTTTTGCATGCCCCCAGTCGCGCTCCGCATCAATATTTCCCATGAACAATTTGTCCTGCATACCAAGACTAATCTTGGCCACGGCTCTGGTAATTTTCCTGGTTACAAAGGTCTCACCACGCACCGGCGATTCATGGTTAAACAAAATGCCGTTACACGCATACATGCCATAACTTTCACGGTAATTCTTGGTTATCCAAAAACCGTATAGTTTAGCAACACCATAAGGTGAACGTGGGTAAAATGGGGTAGTTTCCTTTTGTGGAATCTCCTGCACCAACCCGTAAAGTTCGCTGGTAGAGGCTTGGTAAAAACGGGTCTTTTCTTGTAAATTTAAAATTCGTATGGCTTCCAAAATACGCAACGTCCCTAAAGCATCCGAATTGGCGGTGTACTCCGGTGTTTCAAAACTCACCTTCACATGCGATTGGGCAGCAAGGTTGTAAATTTCATCGGGCTGCACTTCTTGTACAATGCGAATCAAATTCGTACTGTCAGTCAAATCACCGTAATGCAATTTGAATTGAACATTTTTTTCGTGTTGGTCCTGGTACAAATGATCAATGCGGTCGGTATTAAACATCGAACTGCGTCGCTTGATACCATGCACTTCATAGCCTTTCGATAGAAGTAATTCCGCCAAGTAGGCCCCATCTTGTCCAGTAACACCGGTTATTAATGCTTTTTTTGCCATAATTCAAACAACAAACTTACGAAAAAACAGGTGCTTAGGCGCAATTCTAACCACGGTTAAACAATCATTCTTTGTAGAAGCGTGTAAATTAGGTCTTAAACAGACACTGACTGCTTTTTCTCATCTAACTCTCCTGTTTTTCATGTTGTTTTTATAATTAATTGCACTAGACCTCTTCTCACTACAATAAAGTTGACGTTAAGGCTAGTAAAGTTGGTTGGGTCACCTCGTTGAATTGAACACTTTCACGGCGATTTTTTAAAGCAATGTCAACTCAAGTGGTGAGCTTAATGCTTCTTTATTGGCTGTTGGGTAGCATTGCTTTTTTCAGTTTGTTGACTTTTTTAGGGCGCCATACCCCGCTTTCCGCTGTAGCCAGCGCATCCCGGGGTAAGCAGACTGATGGCGTGCGCGGTCCCCACGTTGCCCGTGGGGCCTGCGCCGCTCATCGCCTGCTAACCCCCGTCTGCACTGGGCTGCCGCTTCAATCGGGGGCGCTCTTTTACATGAGTGGATGTCTAAAAATCTGCGTGAATAGGCCTACGCAGCGCTTTCCTAAAACCGTAACGCCAAAAAATTCCTTCTATCAAAGGCTGTTAATACTCCTCATAGCGGAATGCAATGAATTGATTATATTTGAACATTGTAATTATGCAAGCAACTTTCACACGAAAAAATTACACCATCCTCTTAATCGGGGTAGCACTCATTGCAGTGGGCTACTTATTAATGATTGGAGGGGGAAGCGAGGATCCTGCCAAGTTTAATCCTGCTATTTTTGACTTCCAACGTATTACGCTCGCACCAATGGTATGCCTGGCTGGTTTCGTTGTCATCATCTACGCCATCATGTGGCGCCAAAAAAATTCTACCGACAATTAAGGTATGACCTATTTACAGGCGCTTATCATTGCGGTAGTAGAAGGATTAACTGAATTTTTGCCGGTATCATCAACCGGACACATGATGTTAGCCACTGCCCTGCTTGGCATCAAGAGCACACCCTTTGTAAAACTTTTTACCGTTTGCATTCAATTAGGCGCTATACTGAGTGTTGTGGTCCTCTACTTCAAACGCTTCTTTCAAAGTGTCGATTTTTATTTCAAACTCGTTGTCGCCTTTATTCCCGCTGCAATCGCTGGCGTGCTGCTTGGCGACTTTATTGATAGTTTACTCGAAAGTGTTATTGGCGTATCAATGGCGCTATTCTTAGGTGGACTCGTTTTGTACTTCATCGATAATTGGATCAAAGGAAACGAAGGAAGCGAAGTCAATTACCCAACGGCTTTTAAAATTGGGCTCTTTCAGTGCTTGGCTCTTTTTCCCGGTGTAAGTCGAAGTGCTGCTACTATTATTGGGGGAATGACGCAAGGTTTAACCCGCCAAAAAGCGGCAGAATTTTCTTTTTTCTTGGCTGTGCCGACCATGTTCGCCGCTACTGCGAAAAAATTGTTGGATTTTTACAAGGAGGGCATCACCTTGTCTGGTGATGAAATCAATATTCTCCTTTTCGGAAATCTAGTTGCGTTTGTGGTAGCAATTGTTGCCATCAAGGGCTTTATCGGACTCTTATCGCGTAAGGGTTTTCGCGTTTTTGGCATCTACCGCATAATAGTTGGGGGCCTACTCTTGTTGCTGCTGCTGCTGGGTTATTCTATCGATGTACTTTAACAGTGCATTGTTGATTGATTCCTAAACAACCGTTTTTCTTGTAAGCACATCTCCAATAAATTAGCAGTAAACTAATTACTGTGAGTGAACATCTGGCAAGAAAACGATTACGCACCTCCGGTGTTACAGTCATCATAAGTCTTTCATTGGTCTTGTTTATGTTAGGCATTCTCGGCTTGGTAATCATCAATGCGAGCAAATTGTCGACACATTTCCGCGAAAACGTTGGGTTCCAAGTGTTTTTAAAAGATACGGCCACTTCGGCTCAAACCGATCTTTTAATGCAGGAAATTAATGACGCCAAGTTTTCAAAAAAGGTCACCTTCGTTTCAAAAGAAGAAGCAGCCGTCTCCTTAAAAGAAGATTTAGGCGAAGACTTTATCTCATTAATGGGCAGTAATCCGCTTCTCAACTCCATTAATATCAAGTTAAATGCCGAATACGCTCAATCCGACACACTCGCCCAGATTGAGAAAACGCTGATGAAAAAACCGTTTGTGAAAGAAGTCGTTTATCAAAAAATCATGATCGACCGATTAAATAAAAACACCCGCGCTGTCGCCTTATTCATCCTCATTTTCAGCACTGCTTTATTAATTGTCGCCATTGCATTAATTAATAATACAATTCGACTTTCTATCTACTCTAAACGCTTTTTGATTCGCACCATGTACTTAGTGGGCGCCACAAAGGGTTTTATTAGCAAACCATTTATTCTTAAAGGCTGCCGCCAAGGTGTTATTGCTGGTGTAGTTGCTGGGGTACTATTGGGCATTTTCTTGGTCATTAGCCTTAAATACATACCTGATTTGTTGGCGTTTCAGGATGAAAATTTATTATTAATGCTTTTCGGAGGCATGATTGTTACAGGTATTGTCATTTCTGCGCTTAGCGCCCTTTTTGCCGTTACCAGGTACCTCAATTTAAAAACATCAGACCTCTATTTTTAAGATTAAGCTTAAAAATCCAGTGAAACAGCTATTCGGCTGAGTGTATTGGTGTATTTGAAATACTGAAATACAGTATATTTACAGTTAGCCACCATGGTGGCACACTATGTTTTTGTACAAACGTATACTGTTTATTACACTGTTGCTGTCGTTCATCAACGGGGCCTTTGGTCAAAATACCAATACCACCTGCGCCAACGCAACACCTTTTTGTACAGGTCAAACCATGACTTTTCCGGCTGTGACCGGTAATTCTCAAGCGCAATCCGGACCGAATTACGGTTGTTTGGGCTCGCAACCGCGTCCGAACTGGTTCTACATGCAAATCGCCCAATCGGGTTCAATTTCAATCGCAATTTCTGCTACTTGGGATGTTGATTTTATTTGTTACGGCCCTTTTCCAAATTTGGCTTCCAGCTGCGGCAGTCTTACTTCTGGCAACATTCAAAGCTGCAGCTACTCCGGTTCTGCTACCGAAACGTGTGTTATCGCCAATGCAGTCGCAGGTCAGTTTTACCTGCTCATGGTTACGAATTTTAATGGATCAGCTCAAAACATCAATTTTTATCAGAACAATGCTGGTCAAACCAATGCCGGCTCTACTAACTGTGGGTTCATTTGCCTTGTAACCGCTACCAATTCAGGCATTGTTTGCGCCGGTAATACCCCTACTCTATCTTTAACCTCAAGCTCCGCTGTCACCTCTTATACTTGGGCTGGCCCGAATGGATTTAGTTCCACTTCTTCAGTAGCAACAGCACCAAGTCTCACCAGTACCACCGCTTTCACCGTTACTGCATCCACTGGCTCAAGCACCTGCCAATCCATTACTACTTGCTCAGTAGTTGAATATCCGAATTTTAGCTTTAATCCCAATACCTACACCATTTGCCAAGGCGGCTCCATATTCGTACCCGTCGTTTACCCAGCTGGGGCAAACACGAATAATACGTATAGTTGGACCCCCGGTTTTACCGCCGGTGTTCTAAATCCCGCCGCCTCTAGTACAAGTATAGGCCCCCTCTCACTGCCAGCGACAACCACGCTGGGAACAATGATTTATAGCTTGACGGCGACACCCGTCGCTTTAAACTGTCCTGCCACCAAGGCGCTTACTGTCACCATCAACAACCCTTTAACTCCAACACTCACACTGCCTGGAGCCGTTTGTAATACTTCTGGGTCCCAATTATTAATTGCTACCCCTGGCGGTGGCACCTGGGCAGCCAACCCCGCAGTTACCCCAGGCGGTATGTTTAATCCTGCGGCAGTGCCCAATTTTTCAAGCCTAGTCACCTACTCCGTGCAAGCTGGTAATTGCATTGTGAGCAATACAAGTACGTTGTATGTCGCTCAATTTAATACGTCAGCCCTCTCAGGTAGTCTCAACATGCTCTGTGCATTAGATGGACCTGTTAATTTGATGAGCCTCGTTACGAATACCTTTTCTGGTCAATGGACAGGACAGTTTGTAAACACCAATACGTTTTCACCAACTGGTATTCCAACTAACACCTATGTTCTAAAATACAAGGCGACTTCTACCCCAAGTGTCAACCCAAATAATCCATTTGGCTTTAATTTTGCGAATGTTTGTCCGGATTCTACTTACCTAAGCGTCTCCGTTTTCAATCCACCCACACCAACCATTGTGCCCATTCTGCCAATGTGCACCAATGCCAGAACGGTTGAATTAAAAGCAACGCCGCTTGGTGGCACTTGGTCGCAAAATTCGGGGGTTACCAATGCTGGCATTCAAACCCCTTCGCTCTGTGCCATCAATGTAAATTCAGTAGTCTATACAGCTGGTATCGGCACGTGTGTAGCCTCTTCAACGGCCACCTTTATAGTGGCGCAGTTTATACCAGCTACTTTAACGGGAACAGTTCCTAATCAATGTGTCAGCGGCAACCCTATTAATTTACTCTCAATTGTTGCTAATACCACCGGGGTTTGGACAGGCATGGGCATTAATACACCCTACGTTTACTCACCAGCTAATTTGCCTACTGGTTTATATAAATACAAATACCAAACATTCTCCAACCCACCACTCAGCCAGTGTCAAGATAGTTCAATCATGCATATTCATGTTTTGAACCCACAAACACCCGTAATTCAACAAGTCGGACCTTATTGCAGTAAATCCACAAGTGTACAGCTTCAGGTGGCACCGCAGGTGGGGTATTGGACCAATGCAAGTTATTTAACCCCATTAGGGGCATTTGTACCGTCACTTGCGAGTGTTGGACTGAATCATGTGGAGTATGTTATCGGAACACCTACGTGTAATGTTAAAAAAGGCATCGACATTTCTGTAGAAGCATTTGTTCCAGCTGATATCATTAATCAAGTGCCCGATCTTTGTACTACTTCGAGCCCCTTTAACTTACAACCAATTACACTTTCCAATGGTGGTATATGGTCGGGACCGGGATTATCTGGATCGATTATCAATCCAATGGCAACAGGTGCAGGAACTTTTATCTACCAACACAGTACCGCTAGTTCACCAAGTGGACTCTGTCCCGATCAGGCAACCGTGTCTGTTCATGTATATTCTTTAGAAGTGCCGCGCATAACGCAAGCAGGACCTTATTGCAATAAATCACAAGCAGTGAAATTACAAGTATCGCCATTAGGTGGTTATTTTAGTGGTGCCAACAACGGCGCTGTTTCGCCTGCTGGTCTATTCAATCCAGCCAATGCCATTTTAGGCAATAACATTGTTAGTTATAGCATTGCATCGGGACCATGCATTGCCTTTGCCCAATCAAGCATTGAAATTGTAGAATTTGTATCCGCTGCAATTACCAAAACGATTGGACATGTTTGTCAAAACGACCCACCGTTAGATTTGTATTCCTTAGTTGGCGACCTACGCGGTCAGTGGTCCTCTGGCCCAGGTTTGTTAGGTTCTAGTTTCACGCCTGCTAATGCCCTTATTGGTAACAATACCTTTTACTATAACACCACCAGTCCTAAGTACTCCAACCTTTGTCCCGATCAAAGCACCCTCACCATCGAAGTCAAGGAAGTACCAACGGTTACGGCAATAGCTACAGAATTTGAAGGATGTGCCCCATACGAAATTACGTTTAACACAGCCAATGCAAATGCCGGTAATTCTAATTGGACCTTTGGTGATAACGAAAATGGTAAGGGCCTTACGACTACACATATTTTCAACACGCCAGGTGTATATACTGTTCAATTAAACTTCGAAATCAATGGTTGTAAAACATTTGACATATTAGACCAACAAATTGTTATTCACGAGACACCTGAAGCTTATTTTATCTTCTCTGATAACGAGCCTACAAGTGCTAATCCCGAGATTCAATTTATCAATCAAAGTACACCACTGGGCAATAATAAGTACACTTGGACTATCGATAAATTAAAAACCAAACCGTTGGAGATAAGTCCATTCGTTACGCTACCTCAATTAGGCACATACAAGGTAACGTTGTTGGCTCAGAATGAAAACGGGTGTAAAAGTCAATACAGTCGATCCATAGAATTGAAAAACATTTTTGAATGTTTCATTCCGAATGTTTTCACGCCTGATGGCGATGGCTTGAACGATACGTTTGGTCCGGTATTTTCACCATACGGTTTAGATGAAACCAGCTATAGTCTAGAAATTTTTGATCGTTGGGGAGAATCGGTTTTTAGAACAAGAAATTTCCTGGTAAAATGGGATGGGTTGAACTTCCTAAAACAGGAAGCAAAAGAAGACGTATACGTTTATCAAATTCGTTATAGGGATTTGGACGGAAAAGTCTATTACAAAACAGGAGCTGTAACCTTGATGCGATAGATTAGTTCGCATTCCTTGTTTTCCTTTAAGTTTTTCATTAGAAAATGTTAAGTTTTTTCGCCTAAAAAGTGCTCTCCTATGCACTAAAAAAATAACGGCTTCTCGTTCATTAAAGCCGACAAATTAGGTGCAGTTGGCTATTTGATTTTTCACTCATTAACTGTAAGTAATTCATATTTAAGCATTTAATCTAAAAGTCCATAATTCCGATTTCGTGAAATGGCCAAATTAATGAGTGAATGAATTGCTTTCTAGACTCTTCTTTTTGTATCTTGATAGTGCAATACTTTAATAATTCGATCATGAAAAAAGCTGCTTTATTTCTACTGATTATTTTGGGTACCATTAATTCACAATTATGGGCACAAAACCGAATCAAAAAATCGGAGGTAGGCAATGATATGTCTGCAAAAGAGTCCTACGTACTTAATCAGGATTACCTTTCAAAGAGTACCCTTCAGAATTATAAAGATTTTTATGGTGATTCATTGAAAGGATTCGATGAGAATGCCATTAAGACCCGCATCATTGGCAACAATGTCTATGGTGAAGAGTACATCGCCTACATCAATAGAATGAGACGCGAGTACATTGATAACAAGTACCACATTGGAACTTGGGTTATTAAGCAGAACATGATTCCTGCTCCCCCAATCAATACAGTATCTATCAATACCAATACCACTTCAGGTGGTAAATCATTAGGCGGAGGTGCTGTAGTAAATGCATCGCCATGCGTAAACGAAGGTTTTGAAAATACAACGCCAGGTAACTACTCAGGCTCAGCTAATGCTTATGCTGTTCAAGGGTGGACCATCACCGGTGCCCTTAATGGAGGAAACTGTGTTACACCGAATTACACCTTGGGTGCAGGGGCAAATGAGTTCCAAATTGTTCAAACTCCTATTATTAACTTTCCGAATGTCGGCACCATCCCTCACTCGCCTCTTGGTGGTACACGTGTGGCACAAATAAATAACACAACTAATAACGCTTCAATCACTAAGATTTCGCAAACCTTCCCGGTTACCAATGCCAACTCTCTTTTCCAATTTGCCTTTGCCGGTTATTGGGAAAATCCTGGTCACCCATGTTGTGACCAACCCGGATTCTTTGTCCGTATGTTAAACTGTCAAAACCAAGTGATGTCGTGTTCATCGATTACATTGGCAGCTGGGTGTCCATTAGTTGGTGCAACGTTTTCTACCACAAGTTCTTCCGCATGGTGTAACTGGCAAGTAAAATATATTGACTTAACGCCGTTTATTGGCACCTGTGTTACATTCGAAGGTTGGACAATGGATTGCGCGTATTATGGGCATACCGGTGTTACCTTTTTTGATGCCATGTGTGGTGGTCAGTTAATTGGTACTGGTATTGGTGGTGTTGGTGGTAACATCCCCGGTCCTGTTAGCTTTTGCCAAGGCTCTAATTTAGCACAGATAAGTGCCCCCTTAGGCTATTCAACGTATTCATGGGTGGCGCCTGCAGGTGCTCCAGCAATTCCGGCTGGTCAGTCAACCTTAGCGACCATTACAATTTCTAATCCTATACCAGGATCAGTTTACACTGTACAATTAAATAGTTCTTCTGGTTGCAATTTTGTTGCTACCAATACCATTGTCTTTTCACAAGTTCAAATTGTTGGATTGGGGGCCAACCCTTCCTGTCCCGGCGGGGCCAACGGAACAGCCTCCGTCGTCGGTAACGGTAGTGGAACCGGTTATAATTATACGTGGCAAAACTCCAACGGACAAACGGTCGGTACGGCGTCCACGGCCACGGGCCTGGCGCCGGGAGTTTATAGTATAACGATTAGTGGTTTTGGCGCAGCCGGTTGTGGGTCAGCCGTTGCGACCACAACGGTCATTGCCGCTCCTCAACCTCCCGCCTTACTCTTTAAACCTTATTGTGGTAGTCAGGCCTTCTTTATGGCGCCACCTGGGGCCACGAATATCCAGTGGTATACCGGCAACTCGGCAATTTCAGCTTCTCTGGGCGGTATCTCTACTTCTTATACACTCAGTAATCCAAGCAGTGGCGGAACGTTCAGGGCTGGTTACAATTTAAATGGTTGCCGTGACTCGCTTATTTACACGCTTGCCCCAGCCGTTCCTGGTGGTATTTCGGTGTCGAGCAACACCATTTGTCCTAATGGCACCAACGGTACAGCCATCATCACGATGACACCTGCGGGCGGTGCGCCTCCGGGACAATTCAGTGTTAACGTATACAATACAGGGACTATATCCCCAACCTACAGTTTCCAGAATGGACCAGGCTCCGCATCTACCTTTACAGCCAATAACTTTGTTGGTGGGGGCTCATACAGTATTCAAGCCTTTGATGGTTCGTGTATGTATTCAACCAGTTACTTGCAACCTACCGTCACCTTTAGTTATAACTTAAGTGTGAGCACGGCTAGTTTGTGTCAAGGTCAAAGTTTATCGGCCGGTGTGGTCTTTACTAATAACCCGTTAACCGGTCAGTATTCGTATTCTTGGTCACCGACCACCTTCCTATTTAATAATATAGGATCGTTGCAGAACACCATTATTACTCCAACGGCACCAATGGGTACCAATGGTGTAACTATTTACACGGTGGTGGTAACCCCTACCTTGGCGTACTGTCCTTTAACCAAGACCCTTGCGGTGACCTCGGTTAATCCACCTACACCAACCATTACTACGATTCCGA
>JACCDW010621739.1_pt1 | contig 34333 bp, 34 predicted proteins | sample 7449781 | NCBI WGS metagenome assembly JACCDW01 (sample SAMN15323449, study PRJNA562643) | freshwater metagenome | isolation source: river surface water | place: USA:Blue River Watershed | collected 2017-08-18
AAGATGAATGGAATAAGTCCAATTTCTTCTTCGGAAAAGTTACTTAATACAAAATCTGCTTGTCGGCCTTTCGAAAAATCCGATCCAATTCCCATGCGTAAGCGGGCATATTCTTGTGTATTCAATGTTGCCTCGATGCTTTTTAGTCCATTATGGCCACCGCTAGACCCTTTGGGCTTTAAACGTAGTGTTTCGAATGGCAATGCGATATCGTCTGTCAATATTAATAGACGTTCTTTTTCTATTTTTAATTGTTGGCACCAATAATTAACCGCCTTGCCACTCAAATTCATATAAGTGCTCGGTTTTAATAAATGTATTTGGTGTCCTTTAAGCTTATAAGATGCGATGGCGCCTAAGCGGTCTTGGCTAAAGCTGATTGATTTATCTTTGGCTAGGTAGTCCAAAGCCATGAAGCCGATGTTGTGTCGAGTGAAAAGATATTCGGGGCCGATGTTGCCTAGTCCAACAATTAAGAAGTTCATGCGTTATAATATTTAATACAAATTACGCGCAAATTTTTTAGAACACCTCGAAGGCATTACCTTCGATAAAAATTTTACCATGAATAAGATTGCATGCATCACGGGCGCGAGCTCAGGAATCGGATTAGCGACGGCAAAAGCATTAGCTGCTGCTGGATATCATTTAATTCTTTGTGGACGCCGCTTAGAGCGTTTGGAAGCATTGAAAAATGAATTGCCTACGGATTCCTATTTACTAACTTTTGATGTACGTGATCGCAATGGGGTAGAGGCAGCATTTCAATCACTTCCCGAAGCTTGGCAAAACATTGATGTTTTGATTAATAATGCGGGAAATGCGCATGGAATGAGTGCGATTCAGGATGGGGATCCTGCCGACTGGGATGCGATGATGCATAGTAATGTGGATGGTTTATTGAATGTTTCCCGTTTGGTTATCCCAGGGATGATTCAGCGTGCTGCTGGTCATATAGTTAATTTGTCTTCTATTGCTGGCAAGCAAACCTATCCGAATGGGAATGTGTATTGCGCATCAAAAGCCGCTGTAGAGGCGCTTTCACAGGGCATGCGTCAAGATTTAAATGTTCATGGCATCAAAGTTTCGAATGTGGCACCTGGCGCAGTGAATACGGATTTTTCGGCTGTTCGATTTAAGGGCGACCAACCAAAAGCGGATGCAGTTTATGCAGGGTATGAACCTTTAGTTGCAGAGGATGTTGCGGATTTGATTCGGTATATTGTCACAGCTCCAGCACATGTGAACATAGCGGACGTAACCATTCTTCCGAAAGCACAGGCTTCGGCTACACAAATTTTGCGCAAAAATTAAATGCTTCTTTGGCGTACGGTTTCAAAAATAACTACTCCCGCCGCAACAGATACATTGAGTGAGCCTACTTGTCCGCTTTGAGGAATAACAGCTAAATCATCGGATTTGCGAATTAATTCGTCGGAGATTCCATCTTCTTCTGATCCCATAATGATGGCAACAGGTCCGCTGTAATCAACTGCATAAACTGAACTACGACCTTTCTCCGTACAAGCAACGACTTTTAATCCAGAGTTTTGTAGAAAATCGACGGTTTGCAATAAGCTATCTTCCCGACAAACCGGTATGAAGTTCAAGGCGCCTGAAGAAGTTTTCATGGCATCGCCATTGATTTGTGCGGCTCCACGTGCTGGGATAACGATGGCATGGATTCCTGCACATTCAGCAGTACGGGCAATCGCACCAAAATTACGCACATCTGTGATGCGGTCTAGAATCAAAATGAAAGGAATTTCTCCCTTTTCGAAGGTATCTGCAATGACATTTTCCAATTTGGCATAATGGATGGCCGAAACGAAAGCGATGGCTCCTTGGTGATTTTTACGCGTGATGCGATTCAATTTTTCCAAAGGAACTTTCTGTACTTGAATGCCCTTTTCACGTGCTAAGTCCAGGATTTCACTGTTTCCTAACTCACGTTGAACCAATAGACGGTCGATTTCTTTTCCCGAACGAAGAGTTTCCAATACGGATTGTACCCCAAAAACAAACTCTTTGTTTTCTGTTTTAGGACTTGTGAAATGTCTAAATGGGCGCTTAAATGGCTGTCTTGATTCGTTTTCTTCTGACACGTTGATTGCTATAAATTTGACACGAAGGTCGGCATTTTTTTTTAAATCATTTGTCTGAATGTCAAATTAAGCCGAGGAACCTTGATTTTTTTTGATTTTGGTAATTGGTGGATCCAATGAGTTTGGGTTGTTCCTTTCATAACGAGTAAACTTCCCGGTTCTAAAAGAAGGCTGATCTTCTCCTGTGTTTGCTTATGTTTGAATTCGAATTTACGTGTGGCTCCTAAACTAATGGAAGCGATATGGCTATTGACTTGGATGGATTTCTCATCATCAGCATGCCAAGAAGCTCCATCATCTCCATCGTGGTAGTAATTCAGTAAACATCCATTAAAGCTCGTTTTTAGTTTTTGTTCAATAGCTGTTTTGATGCTTAATAGGGTAGGCGTCCAGGAAAGTCCCACCTTCATTCGGCCCGAATATGTGTAGGATTTATTCTGATCTGCATACCAGGCCACTTTTCGTCGGGTTTGAATGACCTTGCCAAAAATGACCAGTTCATCGTGTTTCCATGGGATTTCAGTAGACAGTTGCGTTAAATAGGCATGACTTTCCGTAGGATTGAAAAAGTTTGGATAATAATAGACCTCACCATCAAATGGCAACAGGTTTTCAGAACTTGAAACGGGAAACAAGGAAAGCATATTTCAAATTACAGATTCTGCCTTAAAAATTTTACCTTTGTGTCAAATTTAATCTGCATGTACAAAACTACTGAAATTGCCTCGTCTGAAATTCCTTCGGATAATCCGGTTCACCAACGATTATTGTTTCCTTACCAACATGTTAGCTCGTTAGTTGGCGGCAATGTGTTAGAAATAGGATGTGGTACAGGTCGTGGCGTGGCTGTTTTGGCGGATAAAGTAAGTGCCTATACAGGTGTAGATAAAAACACGGAATTGATGCAAAGCTTGTCGGCGCAATATCCAGATTTCAAGTTTATTGATATGTTTTTGCCCCCTTTGCAGGATTTGCCTGATAATCACTTCGATTTTGTGATTACGTTTCAGGTGATTGAGCATATAGAGAACGATGCGTTTTTCTTGCAAGAAGCAGCTCGGGTATTAAAACCGGGTGGGAAATTATATTTGACAACGGTGAACCGTGATTTTTCATTATCGCGTAATCCATGGCATGTGCGCGAGTATTTAGCGAATGAATTGGGGGATTTGATGAAGAAATACTTCTCAGAGGTGATTATGCAAGGTGTCCATGGCAATCAAAAAGTGATGGATTATTACGAAGCGAATAAGAAATCGGTGAAGAAAATCACGCGTTTTGATATTTTCAATTTACAATATCGCTTGCCACGTACGTGGTTGCAGGTTCCTTATGATATCGCGAATCGCTTGAGTCGCTTATCGATTTCGAAATCGAGCAATGATTTGGTTAATTCCATTCAGGTAGATGATTATTTCTTGAGTGATAAGCCAGCTGAATCCTTGGACTTCTTTTATACAGGAATTAAGTAATGGATTTCATCGACGAAGCCATCGAGGAGTATTCAAGACAATTTTCAGATAAACCCTCTGATTTATTGCAATCCTTGGATCGGGAGACGCATGCGCGCATTTTGCAGCCTCGAATGCTATCTGGTCATTTACAGGGACGGTATTTGTCTATGTTGGCCAAACTGATATCTCCGCAATTAATCGTTGAAATAGGTACTTATACGGGTTACTCAGCCCTTTGTTTAGCGGAGGGTTTGCAGCCCCATGGCCGATTGATTACGATTGATATTAATGAGGAGTTAGAAAGTTTCACTCGTTCCTTCTTTGAACGTTCAGATTATGCGAAGCAAATCGATTATCGGATTGCAGATGCGCAGCAAGAATTAGCCAATATTGATGGGCCTATCGACCTCGTTTTTATCGATGCGGATAAACGTAATTATGCCAAATATTTCGATTTAATCATTTCTAAAATGCGACCTGGTGGATTGATTTTAGTTGACAATGTGCTTTGGAGTGGCAAAATAGTTGATCCCAAGGCAACTGATAAATCCACGAATGCTTTGCGTGATTTTAATCAAAAGTGTTTAGATGATACACGGGTAGAAAAAATGCTATTGCCTCTCCGTGATGGGCTTTACATGCTCCGGGTAATCTAAGGTTTCAATTTGATTTTTTGGCCTACTCGAATACTTGGGTTTTTACCCAAATTATTCCATTTGATTAGGTCTTCAATGCTGACTTGGTAGATTTTTGAAATCTTAAACAAGGTATCGCCAGCTTCTACTTCATGAATATAGAAAACGGTACCCGTAGGTTGTTTCGCTACTTCAGGTGCGATAATCGGCGATTCTTTTATAGGATTAACCTGCGTTTGCTCCATGATTTTGGTTTCTTCCTTTGCATCTGATTTGATCACGATTTCGCGTGATTCCGCTGGAGCGATGTAAAAGGATTTTTCAGAATCAACGGATGAGATCTTGCGAACTTCTTCTACTTCTACTTTGAAATCTTGTGCAGGTGCTTCTTGAGCTTTTTTGACGGGTTCTTCTTTGGCACTTTTTTCATCTAGTTTTTGCGCGATGATTTCAAGCATGGGTACCCGACGGTTGACCTTGATTTTTTGTCCGATCGTAATCATGCTAGACAAATTCATATCATTTAAACGAAGCAAGTCGGCTAATTTCATTTCATAGCGCGCGGCGATATTGCTTAAATTGTCACCTGAAACAACGGTATGCGTCCTAATTTCAAATTGATCGCTGAGAATCTGTTTGTTTTGTGTTTTTACCTTTTTGGTAGGAACATACAATTTCGTTGAATCGACAGAAGCGGTAAAAATAGGCTCTTCTTGCTTGACTTCTTCGGAATTGAAAACCTTTAGATTCGATGGGTGATAGAGCGTATAACTCTTATCCGTGGGAATCCAATCTTTTAATATCCAGGCATTGTAGCGCTTTAAATCATCGTAACTGATTTTCAATTCATCTGATAATTCGTAGAGGTTTTTGCCTTTGGTGTCTACATGTGTAATCAAATTTGTGCTGTCATTTAGCACAGGAAGGCTAGCCATTTGTTCGGCCCAAAACTCTTTGTAAGCTAAAAAACGCAAGACGTACCAATCGGTCGATGAATCAACCTCTATCTCTGTTTTTCCTGCCCAATTGCTTGCATAAGGTAGTTTTTTGATTGTTCCAAGGCCAACACGATAAGAGAGTAATGTGCTAACCCAGTTGTTTAAAACTCCATTATTGCGTGTAAAGTAATTGACGGCTCCTTTGGTTGCCTCGATGATATGTCGGCGCTCGTCAATGTCTTGATCGACCTTTAGACCTACATCCTTTGCTGTTTCTAATTTAAATTGCCAATATCCTACTGCATTCGATGTGGAGATGGCATTTGGGTTCAAAGAACTTTCTTGAACGCATAAAAATTTGAATTCTGGCGGGATATTTCCTTGCGTTAATATGGGTTCAATGACAGGGAAATAGAGGCGCATCTTGTCGACAAGTGAAGCGACGTATTTTTTATTGGCCCCCAACATGGCAAATTCCTTTTCAAAAATGGGTTTTGCAGAAGGGTGAATGGATACACGGACATTCCCGATGGAAATGGTGTCCGGAATCGCATGGTTAGCCCAAAGATTTCCAACAGATAAAAGAAGCAGTATGAGTAGGAAGGATTTTTTCAAGCGGGCTTTTTATTGATGCAATTGTAAAATTACCAAAATATTTGATTTAACGGAAGCCCTTGCTTTTTATTGCGCATCGTGGAATTAGCTTTACCTTTGTGTAAATTTTGAATTCTATGATATTAATTGACGATACAGTTATCAGTGAAGATGTGGCAGATGAGTATTTTGTCTGTGATTTGACTAAATGCAAAGGAGCTTGTTGTGTGGAAGGGGATTTGGGAGCACCTTTGGAGCAAGATGAATTAGCCATTTTGGATCGAATTCAAGATGAAATCAAGCCTTTTTTATCGGAAGATGGCTTATCTGAATTAGCCAAACAAGGAAATTATATTTTAGAGCCCGATGGGGATTATTCTACGCCAATTATCGCGGGGCGTGAATGTGTATATGCGATTTACGATGATAAAGGCTATTTGAAATGTGGGATTGAGCAGGCGTATTTTGCCGGTAAAACCGATTTTCGTAAGCCAATTTCTTGCCATTTATATCCGATTCGTATTCAAAAATTAGCTGAATACCAGGCGATTAATTATGAGCGTTGGACTATTTGTTCTGATGCTTGTTCGCATGGAAAGGAATTAGGCGTGCCTGTCTACAAGTTTTTGAAGGATCCATTGATTCGGAAATTCGGAACAAAATGGTATGCGGAATTAGAGCGTGAAATTGAAGAACGCCAATTAGACTAATGTCTTCCTCAACCAATTCTTTTGATTTAATTTATCAGGTGGTTCGCGAGATTCCTGTGGGCCGAGTAACAACCTATGGTGCGATTGCTGCTTATTTAGGAATGAAAGGCGGAGCTCGCATGGTAGGTTGGGCGATGAATGCATCGCATACGCTCGCGGACATCCCTGCACATCGAGTGGTTAATCGGAATGGAGTATTAACAGGAAAGAATTTCTTTGGGGGCGATCGGATGCAAGAATTGCTAGCTTCCGAAGGAATTCGCGTTCAAGATGATCAAATCCTTGAATTTAAATCCCATTTCTGGGACCCTGCCATCGAATTACTATAAGTTTCTTAGGAATTTTTTACCACCCAAAGCACTCATTTGACGTTTAATGAAAGATGTGCGTTTGCTGACATAACCCGAAGGGTTTTTAATTGAAAAGCGAATGGGGTTTGGAAGACATGCGGCAATGCGGGCAGCTTCGGTGGTACTGACTTCTGCGGAGGTGTGGCCGTAATATCGCCGACAAGCCTCTTCCACGCCAAAGGTCATTTTTCCTGTTTCAGCGACATTTAAGTAGACCTCTATGATGCGTTCTTTTCCCCAGATAAACTCAATTAATACGGTAAAATAGGCTTCTAAAGCTTTTCTAAAATAAGAGCGACCCTGCCAAAGAAATACGTTTTTAGCAACTTGTTGGGATATCGTACTCGCCCCTTTAATTCGTTTCCCTTTTTGGTTTTTGATTAAAGCGGTACCCATTGCTTCAAAATCAAAACCGTGGTGTTCTGGGAATAATTGATCTTCGGAAGCGATGACGGCTAATGGACAATTCCGGTCGATTTCCTCGTATGAAGTCCACTGGCTATGAATTTTGCTCGGTTCGCCATCCATAAGTGCATCGATTTTGCGCGATGCCATCGTAGGAGTGAAATATACGGGAACAAATTTGAAAAGGACAACGGCCACGATGGTACTGATCCAAATGTATAAGATTAGTCGGCCTATTTTTTTAAAGAAGGAAGATGTACCTTTTTTAGGGGCTTTATTTAAACGGTCGAACTTGTTGCCACGAGGGTTGGAGCTGGAAGTGTTGTTTAAGTCGACGCGTTTGGCCATTTGATAAATTCTGTCTTGTTATGAAGGCAAAAATACAAAAAATGAGCTAAGATAGAAGTGATTGGATGTATAGACCTTATGATCGTTTTAATTCCCCAGACTGAAGTCTGGGGTTATAAACCGTGCCATAGGCTGAAGTCTGGGGTTAATACGTATTATATAACCTCAGACTTTAGTCTGAGGAGTTGACGAATGAAATTCGTCTCAAGTTTTGGTAATCCGAATAGGTTTGCCAAAGAGGTTACTTGTTTGTATTTCATAAAATTTGTCACTGAAATTTCTATTCGTTTTTGATTTAGTTCTAAACATTTTCATATTTGATTGAATCATTCGATCTAATGCATGAAAGTATTATCCAAATCTCGATTTAAACTTGGTTTAGAGTGTCCCAACAAACTTTACTATACAGGAAAGGAGTCAATTTTTCCCAATAAAAAATCGTCGGATAGTTTCTTGATGGCACTTGCACGTGGAGGTTTTCAAGTGGAGGAATTAGCGCGTATGCATTACCCAGGAGGTATTTTCATTGATGCCGAGCCTTATGAATATCAAAAGGCAGCGGATTTGACAGCGGATGCTTTAACGAAAGAAAATGTCATCATTTACGAGGCTGCTTTTTTAGTTGATGGTTACTATGTCCGAACGGATATTTTGGTGAAGAAAACCATTCAAAAAGGTTCCGAAAAGCAAGTTGTTGTACAATTGATCGAAGTAAAGGCGAAATCGTATGATCCTTCGAATCCTCATGTGTTTTTGGGTAAACGAGGGAAATTGGATGGCATATTTAAGCCCTATTTGTACGATTTGGCATTTCAAAAAAAGGTTGCCCAAATGGCTTATCCAACTTATGCATTTAAGGCTTCTTTTATGTTGGCTGATAAATCGAAAAAGGCAAGTATTGATGGGATGAATCAGCTATTTCGCATACCCTTGGGTGGAGATCCTCGTTTAGGAATCGAAAAGCGCGTGAATTCTTTGGAAGAAATAGGGGATTCTGTTTTAAGTGAAGTGGATGTAGATGCGATTATAGATGATATTCATGCCGGAAACCAACCTTATTCAAAGTTGTTAAATTTTTCACAAGCGATGCAAATGTTTCGGGATGCTTATCAGCAAGGCCGATTTATGGATTGGGAGCCTGCTTTTAGTGTATGTAAAACCTGTGAGTTTAAGGCCAATGAGGAAGAGAAGGCGAATGGATTGATTTCGGGATATGAGCAATGTTTTACGAAAAAATTTGGTTGGGGTAAATCTCAATTTTTAAAACCTATTTCGATGGAAATTTGGGGATTTCGAGGTACGAAAACATTTCCTGATGGACGAATTTTAATGGAAACCTTGGTTCGAGAGGATTTTGATGGGAAAAATCAAGACCGACAATGGTTACAGGTAGAAAAGGCAGTAGGGAGTGACATGTCGATTCATGTGGATAAAGCAGGATTAAAGGCTGAAATGGAATCGTGGGGAAGCACATTGCACGCCATTGATTTTGAAACATCGACCGTTGCATTGCCTTTTACTGCTGGGCGCCGACCGTATGAACAGGTTGCATTCCAATTTTCACACCACATTCTGCATCCGGATGGGCGTGTAGAGCATGCAAATGAGTACATTTCAAATACTCCAGGTGAATTTCCTAATTTTCAATTTGCACGCGCGCTTCGTGATGCGTTAGAGCATACCCAGGGAACTATATTCCGATTTGCAACGCATGAAAATACGATATTGAATGCGATTATTGATCAATTAAAAGTTTCCCAAGAAGGTGATCGGGAGGAATTAATAGCCTTTTTTAAAACCATTACCGTGTCAAAAGCAGATCATGTGGAACAGTGGGAGGGGGAACGGAAAATGGTTGACCTGAAAAAAGTTATTCAAGATTATTATTACAATCCTTATACGAAAGGCTCTAATTCTATCAAGGCAGTCTTACCAGCTATTCTGAAGTCGAGCCACTATTTGCAAGCTAAATATGGACAGGCATTAGGTCAAATTGGTGTTTCAAGTTTGAATTTTCCTTTAGATCATGTTTGGTTAAAACAAGTGGATGGGCAGGTAGTAAATCCTTATAAAATGTTACCCGCCTTGTTTGAAGGTTGGAGTGAATCTGATTTAGAGGATAATGTTTCTGAAATGGATGAAATCGCGGACGGCGGAATGGCCTTAACTGCTTATGCAAAATTGCAATATCAAGATATGACGGAAAAGGAGCGGGAGGAAATTACAAGTGGACTCAAAAAATATTGCGAAATTGATACGCTAGCAATGATTATGATCTATGAGCATTTTAAGGAAATTTGCGCCTAGCTGAATTTGATTTTTTGTCATTGTAAAAAGTTGGTTTAAATAAATTAGAGGTAAAAAAAACAGCATATTTTGTTTGTTTTTTACCTCTTTTTTTGTCTCTAAATTTTTATATAACTAATTGATTTGCAATTAGTTGTGTTGTATTTATGTCAAATTGTTCTGAAATTTGCATTGTCAATTTAAGTCGACGGGTAATCATGAATAATATTAAGGAAATAGTCACTCAAGCGCTTTATGTTTCGGCAGATGGTGTTTACCAGCTGGTGGACAGGCATGGTCGTGTGGCTATTGTTCGTGAAGATTTGATAAATGACAATAAACTGGAAGTTGTTGATGGGGTCATTTCACTGACAGCAAGTCAATATGAGGCATGGTTTAAAGTTCAGGAGCGAATTAAGCGTGATGAAGCGCTGTTTAGACCCAATGTGTATAAGTTCTTTGAAAATCGGGAGTATCTAGTAGCTCATCCGGAATTATGTAATAAGTATTCTTCTGAGTTTGGTGCTTTTAGTTACTGCAGTGTGTCCCCTAGTTTGGGGGCATTGGCTCTTTCCTTTTATCAAGGGGAGAGAACAATTGAATGCCAGTATTGTCGGCAAAATGCCCATTTGTTCCGGTCGATCGGATCTGTATTGAGTGGATATTCTTCACAAAATTTTATTTGTGAGAATGTTGCGTGTCAAAAGGTTAATACAAAAGTGAAATCTGGAATGGCTGAGACGGTCAAGTATTTTATGGGTCTTCATGACGCGTATACGAATCTATATCCATTAGCCAAATCGTATCCATCTTTGAGTTTCGCAGATATCTTATCGGCGTTACCATCTTAAGGATGTAAGCTTACATCTAATTCAATTCAAGTTTAATTCTCCGGAACTTTGTATCACAATGTTCGAGGGAGCATTTTCATCAATAACCAATAAATGTATATGGGAAATATAAAAAACGGTCTTAAGGCCAAGAAACGGTTACTCGGAATGATTGATTCCGAATACCAAAAAGCATCGAGGTATAACTCGATAAGTGTGAAAAACACAAGACCTTATGGGGTGAAGGATTCCATTCGGAACTGGATGGACCTAAGTATGGAACTAGTAAGATTGAAAGTGAAATTACACACAGCGAATGTGACTGGTGGCATGTTGGAAAAGATATTCCTCCTGTCCGAATTGAAAACGCAGGCGATGCGTTTACAAAACCTAGATTGTGCGGAAGGAGTGGTATTGAGCCGGTATGATAGTACCGAAACGGTGAAACATGTGGAATTAACGATTGTGGAACGCGATGCGATGGTTGCGGAAATACAAGCCCGAATTGAGGGGATTGAAGAAGAGTTAGACCGCTTTAACCATAATACGGTTATTGAGGGAGTGTAATGAAACAAAGGGCACCCAGATGGCGTGCCCATAAAAATATTGTTAGGGGGAAAGTGTAGGTAATGATTGGCATTTTCTAGCACTTCATTTAGCAAATGACTCACGAACATGATCTTGGTTTCAAGATTCAGCGCTCATCGGAACTAATGTGCTACCCTGTCTAAAGTCAACATTCTTTTCAGCTAATCTTTAGTTATGCTGGAACCCTAACAAATTATTGAACAATAAATAAACGAAATCGAAATGGGAAAAATGATTCAATCGTATTGGCGTAAAACAAAATCAGGAAGTTCAACCCCTGTGAAGTCACACATGAAAAATACGACAAAGGGCAAACCTAGTCCTATGAAAGGAAAGAAAAGAAAATAAGCTATGACTCAAAAGGAATACAAATTATTACTGGAAGTCCTTTCGATTGAGACATATTCGAAAGAAGAGGATCAGTTAATCGATTTTTTATTGGCTTTTTTCGCCAAACATGACATTCGCGCATGGAAAGATGAAATGGGGAATGTTTATGCGCAAAAAGGCGAAATTACGGGTATTGAAAAGTATCCATTGGTGGTTGCTCATACGGATACGGTACATCGAATCCATGGGAATCAGATTATTCCAAAGAAATTATTGTTGCCTAATTTTGCTGGTGAATTAAAGCCTTCCTTGCAAGGCTATGACCAAGATGGTAACCCAGTAGGTTTGGGAGCTGATTGTAAAGTTGGGGTTGCCATTTGTTTGATGCATTTTCTTCGCCAACCCAAATTGAAAGGTTTTTTTCCTGTGCAGGAAGAGATTGGTGCGCGCGGTGCAGAAAAATACGATGCAGATTTCATGCAAAATGTAGCCTATGCCATCGAATTTGATAGTCCCGCAAATACTTCATCGATTACCTTAGGTAATCAGTTGATGAATAACCCGGAAGACCCCAATGGCCTAGGTAAAGTATGGTCGGATTTGCTTTTGGAGTTTTCTGATCGATATGATACGGAATATACCCTGGAGCAGCATAGTTATACGGATATTGTGAAGTTGAGACCTATGTTTTCTTGCTGTAATGTTCCGGTGGGCTATTATTTATACCATACCAAATCGGAATATTTGGTGGAAGAGGAAGCCATGAGAGCGTTGGAATTAGGGGAGGAGTTGATCCGTCGATTGGGTTATCATTATTATAATGATGAACCCCATCCGAGTCCCCGCCGATTAATTACCCAATTTGCCTTAAATACCATGGAAATAACAGGAACATTATGAGTAATGAAAAACTTTTGATTGTAGATCAAGTTGTGCGAGATAAAAAGGCATACCAATTTTTGTCGGATGCATGGCGGGCGGATGTTGACGTGGCACGCGCGAGCATTGGAAAACATGGAATCACGTTGGCATTTGCCCCATTACATTTGAAACAAGATCGAGAAATGGCCTATTTGGCGGTGCAGGCGAATGGCTTAGCGATTGATTTTGTTCATCCCGACTTGGTTTCATCGGATCTTAATTTGTGTATTGAGGCAGTTAAGAAACATGCGGATGCCATTGAATTATTACCAGCGGCGATGCGGATGCATGAAGAGGTATTGATTGCTTTGTTAGGCTGTCAGATTTTTGGTCATGGTTTATTTAAGCAATATGTGCCCGATGCACTTTTACGAAATGCGGCTTTCATGCTTCGAGCGGTTAGTTTAAATGGTCGCTTATTAAAAATGGCGTCTTCCCGAGTTTACATGCGGCCAGAGGTTGCATGTGCTGCGGCTCGAAATTGTGGTCGTTTTGCCTTTAAGCGTTTGGAAGAATGTTATGAAATTCCCGCTGTGATGGAAGTTTTGGAATCCATGCAGGCTGCATGTGAAGCTAAAATGGATGCTTATTTAATGGAGGTTGATCCAAAGAAAAAAGAAGCCTTGTACTGGGAAGTAATCCGTTATGAATCCGATTTTGGGATTAGATCCATTCGTTCAGAAAGATATGCGTATCGTCAGCAGGATTTGGAAGAAGAAAAGGAAGCAAAAGGAATCCGCGTGTTCATGATGAGCGACGAAGTTTCGATGGCTAAGTGCGTTGATGCAGAGGGGAAGGATCCTATGAAAATTGATGCAATATTTCATTCGGCAAATACGAGTTTGGGAGGTTTTAGTTATGCGTTGGCACAACAATTGAAGGAGAAATTACATGTAGATGCTACCTTGGTTTCAAGCCCGCTGATTGATCGTTCGAGTAAGGTATCTGTATGCCAACAAGCACGAAATATCATGTCGGAAATTTTGTCGATTTGCAAAGAACGTAATTGGCATCGAATTCGAATAACTCATTTCACTTATTTACAATCGAGCCAATTTGAGACTTTTTTGGGCATAGGGGAAGAGGTGATGGAACAAGAAGATCAACATGCGTTGACAATCTATTTTGATATTGATCCATCCTTTGTCAAAGGGAAATATGGGGATCAGGTAGATTTATTGGGGCCAAAATAACGTAGGTACTTCGCGAATTTGATTTGAAAACGAGAGCGTTTGCCGGTTAAATGTTGGTCCCATACGGTGTTTTGGATTTCCTTGGCAGAAGGTAGGTTATTCAGCGTTGGGTTGAGTTTTTGGTAGATTTTCAACTTGCCTTTTTCGGAAAATACATCTTGGTTTACTTTTGCTTTCCAATGTTCCACTTCATCATCACTGATGGATGGCTTTCCTTCAACAAAGGTGATTCCCAGGAATTCGAAATCTTCCTCAAATGGGTCAATGATTTTGCTCTTTTCAGCCGATAGACTTAATTTTAGTATGCCGAGTTCCTCAATCAACTGAGCTTTAATTGCATGCGGATCTATGTGTGCGGGAATGACCAGGCACATGTCATCGGCAAAGCGATGAAAGCCAATTTCCTTGTCGAATGCCGCTTTAAAGTTTCGTAGGTAGTATTCTGATAAAAGCGTGGAAAGCGCACCACCGGTAACGACACCCGTAGTATTGCCGAGGCTGTTGGCGGCAATGATAAGTCGGCAAACCGATGGTCGAATGCCTTTTTCTTCCTTCAGATCATTGAATAGTATTTCTCTGTCGATGGATGGGAAAAATTTGGTGATGTCGACTTTTAGGATTTTGACACCTTGTCCTGCTTGCTTGATTTCTTGGAAGATCTCAAAAGCTGTATCCATGGGGTGTTTTGAGGTAGAATAGATTTTTCCCCAGTCCTTTTTTAGTTCCTGTTGGATTGTTTTTAAAACAATCTGATCTACTAGGCTGTAGCAATAGATGATTCTACTTTTTCCGGATTTAGTAAACTTTTTTTGTTCACGAACTGGTCGGAAATGATAAGGTTTCGTTGGATTTTCAGCGTGTACTAGAAGCTTTCTCAGAATTTCGGCGTAGTGAAGATCTGGGTTTTTTAGGAAGGTACAGGTTTTCATGCCGTCGGAACCGATGGGCAATTGGGAAACGAGCGCAGGATTAATGAAGGCATCTTGGTTCGAAAGGGCTAAAGGAACGCGTCGTTTCCATTTAGCTCTTTCGAGTAAGAGGTTAAAGCTATTTTCTAAATCCTGTTTTGAATACATGAACCTATTTTTTCTCTTTGGGATCTAAGATTTTCCCTAAATCTTTTCCTTCGAATCCTTTGTGGTTACGGATGTTGGCTTCGAGATTGTTAACATCGCCAAAATACAGCTCGGCAATTTGGCGGACCAAATAAACAGCTTCACGTTCGGTTAGACGAAGGGTTGTGTTTCCGATGCAAAGGTCCATACGATTGCGATTGTCGGTTTTGGATTCGGTGGTTTTTTTTACTGAGATCATGGTTAAAAATTTAAGGTTTAAAATGAAGGGTCTAGCGGTATTTATTCTTACGGTTTCCAGCTCATCATCAGCTATTGGTTTTTGCGCGGTGGCCGATTGCCTGAGGCAAAAGGCTGCAGACCCTTCATTCAAAATTACAGAGAAGTTTCAAGAGTTTGTCTGTTCAATTTTAATTCGTGTGACAGTTTTTGTGAAACTGCTAATACTTGAATTTTAGTTTTGATTACAATTAAATAGTTATATTTTTTCTTCTAAAGATACACGGAATTGCCTTGTCATACAAAAGGATTTATTAAGCGGTAAGTCCCCTTCAATTCGACTAAAATTGTGACAAAATTTGACCTTGAAATTTTTGCTATTTTTTGTCGCAATTTAGATTTGTATGTTTAGTTTTTTGTCACTGAAAATTGTGATTTTTGTCTAATTATGGCCTATTTATTCGATTTTTGCATGAATTTTTTGACGCAAATTTTGCGAATTTAAATTCTTGTTTTTTGACATTTGTATTTTGGAAATTCAGGAATTGTAATACCTTTGTGCACCTTGAATCGGAGAGGTATTTTTCCTCAAATTGAACCTAAAATTGCGAAGGCTATGAAAGAATCCAAAAGTAAATCAAAAATCATTAAAGCACAACCAACGCAAGAAAAAGTTCTTAAGCTTTTGGTCTATTTGTTGGAGGCCGAAGGACCTGTTTCTATGATCAGTTTGGAGAAGTTGTATGGAGGCGGAGATGATGTGGATACGGATAAGCGACGCACAATTTTCCGACATTTAGATGTGATCGAGAACAAGTGGGGGATCCAACTGATTCGGGGGGATCATTATTCCATTAAGAAGAAGTCAGCTTTTCAGTCGGTAGAATTGAATTCCTTGGAAGCGCAGGCCTTGTATTTTTCGGCGGGGGATATCGAGGATCCTGATTTGCGATTAATGACTCAAGCCAAGTTATTGCGAATTTACCAGGAGCGGCGGAAGAAGGAGGATTTGATTCCTAAGAAGACCTTGGAGTTAATGGATTGGGCAGAACAGCACATCAACAAGGCGAAAATCCCGATGCAGATGCGGATTAAGGGGTATAAGAGCATTAATTCTGGAATCATTTCAGATCGTTTGGTGGTGCCAGTATCCTTTAATTTGGAGAATTTGGAGATTTATGCGTATGATTTGGAGGGAGGGAATGTGTTGAAGGTATTCAAATTAGAGCGTATGGATGGGATTGAGAAGCTAAAAGAAAAGGCCCCCAAAGAATTGCGACTTGATAAAGTGGAGATTAAGCGAGATCCTTTTGGGTATTTGATTGAGGATAAGCCATTGAAGCACTTGGATTTACGCATGGACATCAAATCTTTTATCCTCTTTTCGCTTCACTACTCCAAATTGGTTCCCCTGATAGAAAAGTTGGATGAGCCTTCGAATCCAATGCCTTATCGGATTGAATTGGATTTGTTACGGGTTGATCCTTTGGCGGGATGGATTTTTGGTTTGATGCGACATATTCAAATCGTTGATAGTGTGGAGTTTAAGGAGGATCTGAAAAGCTATTTTGAAAAGAACGTTCAATCACAGATCGATACTTTATTACAATTATAATTATGCAGTTACCCTTACTAGTTTTTGAAGAATATGTGGAGAAGTTTCAGAAGAAACTTGCTTCCTTGAAAAAGCAATCGGTTCGTTCGCGCGGATCGAAGGGGCGTCCGATGGATGACGAACCGGAGTTTACTTTAGCGCCGGTGGATGATGAGGAGAGTGATGGGATTAAATCGATGGGGATTGGAAGTTTTCTCCAGAAGTTTGATGATGTGTTGCCCAAGCATGAGCAGGAAAAATTTGGTTTTTTGGTTGAGGCGCATTACCGTCAGGTGATTCAGTTTTTACCCACCGAAGGACGAGTGCCTAATTCGCCGAAAGTAATTCTTCAAGGTGTGCGTCAAAAGGAAGAATCGATGGTCATGCTTGAATTTTTAGAGACCTTTTTCTCATTTGCAGCTTTGGGTAAGGAGATGGGGCTTCCTGCGCGTGATTTTTCGCATTTGATTGTGCGCATTTGTAAAGATTGGTTTGCTGATGATGCGTTGGTGAAACATATGGAGCAGTTGGGTTCCTTGCAAGAGGCATTTGGCTTATTGTATTCTTTGGCGCGTTATGTGGATGCGGGTTATGCGAAGCGTATTGATTTGACGGTCTTTCGTAAATACCAAACGGCTGCGTCTTATTTACAGTTTATGAATCAAATGACACAGAGTAAGCATGCTTTGTTAAAAACAGGGATGTGGAAGGTGGAGAAAGATATGTGGGATGATGATTTGAGTATCCAGGTTCAGAAGAAGGCGATCCGATTGATTATGCCGGATTTTGAGCAAGAAGAGACAGAGGAGTATGATGGTTTTCGCTTGATTGCACCTGTGGATATTCCTGCGATTGATCTGTTTTATGAGGAGTCTACGCAGCGTTCCTTGGATCGTTTAAAAGCCATTTTAAAGACTTGTCCCTCAGATTTATGGAATACGCGTCGTTTTGGAGTTTTGTTGGCCGGGGAGTCGGGTTGTGGTAAATCGGAGTATGTATTGCAGATGTGTCGTGAGTTGGGCTATAAATGTATGTCAGTAACCCAAATTTCCTCCAAATGGGTAGGGGAGACGGAGAAGGCGATTTTACGTATTCTGGAGGTTGACTATCCGCGTATGATGAAGGAGAATGACAACAAGGTTGTGTTGTTTTTGGATGAAATTGACCAGATTTTGGGTAAGAAGACGGAGGTAACGACAAGTAGTGCATTTCATACGAATGCAGGGATTAGTCAGATGTTGAAGAGCTTGGATCGTTTCAAGGGGATTATTATTGGATCATTGAATGTGATCGATGAGAATCGTTTGGAGAGTGCGGGGATTCGTCGCTTTGACACGTTAGTGAATTTTAGTCTTCCATCTCGGGCGGCGCGCAAGTTGATATGGGCATCTCGTGAGGGCTTCTGGCAAGGGAATGATGCGTTGCTGGAGCGATTGAGCGGATTTGAGTTGTCGGGCTCCGATATTCATTCGATTTGTTCGCGGGGTTTCTTTTTGCAGTTTGCGGGGGAGGAGTTTGCGGAGGAGTCTTTGATGGAATTGATTGCGGAACAGGAGGTATTGGCGGCTAAAACGCGGTATCAGAAGTCGAAAGGTTCGATGATTGGGTTTCAGAAGTTAGCGAGTTAATTCATAAATTATTAAGATATGATTACTATTTATCATGCCGCGGATCTTCATATAGGAATGAAGTTTTCCAAAAAATCGGCTGCTGTTCGGAGTCGATTAATTCAAGATCGATTGGATGCCTTGAAGAAGATTATTGATGCTGCGAATGCAGATGCTGCGCATTTTTTGGTTATTGCGGGCGATCTTTTTGATTCAGTCCAAGTAGGGGTTCAAGAGGCTATTACTCCGACAGTTAAATTGATGGCTACTTTCCAAGGAGAAGCAGTTTTGGTATTACCTGGTAACCATGATTTTTACGAAGCGAATCAAGGAAATGAAGCGACATTAACACTTTGGACTCGATTCAATCGTGCCGCAGCAAATTTTCCTAAAATTCATGTATTGAATGAACCTTCAGTGCTTTCTTTTGAAATTGGGGATGAAAAGATTAATTTTTTCCCAGGTGTGTGCACGAGCAAACATTCAACAGATCATGCAATTGGTTGGATAAATGAGCTCATTAAAGATCCAGACGCGTTAAACGTGGGAGTAGCTCATGGGAATGTAGACGGTTATGGATTGGATAGTGAAGGTCGGTACTTCAATATGACCGAAGGTGATTTGCATGCAACTGGTTTGGATTTTACTTTGTTGGGACATATTCATGTTCCTTATCCGACACAAAATACAGTTTTGGCAAAGCCCTTGTTTTTTATGCCGGGAACTACTGCTCAATCCGCCATGGGTAGAAAAGGGAAGGGGACATATTGGAAAATTCAATGTGATGGAAATACGTTTCAGCGTGCAGAATTAAAAGTTTCAAGTGATATTGAACATGTGGATTGGAAAAATAAGATCGTACAATCCATGGCCGATGTGAATCAATTGCTTAATGAAATTGCTGGGTTAGATCAGGCAAATTGTTTACTTCGACTTCGCGTTTCAGGGCGATTAAGCGCTGATGAACTAGTAGGTTTTAGAAATAGTATTCTTGCTTTGCAAGATCAATTCATTGAGCTTGATTTTGGAGATTCGATTATCCTCAATATTGATGAGGCCTTTATTAACGCTAATTACTCGCCCAATACATTGGGCTTCAAATTGCTAGGCAAATTGAATCAGGAAGATCCTGATGGCATTGCATTGCAATTAGCATATGACCTTCTTCGCCAATAATATAAGCATCATCAATTATGAAAATCACAAAAATTAAGATCGGCCATTTTGCAGGTATAAATAATTTTGAAGCAACTTTTGATGGCCATTTAAATGTTGTTTTTGGGCCAAATGAGGCAGGTAAATCCTCCTTAATGAAAGCCATAAAGTTTGGGTTGTTTATCTCACCAGATAAAACGAAAACGCAACTTAAGGCTGATTTTGGATATACATTAGATGATTTATTGCCAAAGACAGGTGGAGATCGTATCGATGTTCAAATCGAGTTTGTTGCTCATGGCGTTGAATATAAAGTGCGAAAAACATTTGGAAATAATGTGGCGACTAAATTTTCAGAGCTGCAATTTGGTGATACCCAATTGAACGGTCATATGGAGGTCCAAAATCAATTGAATCAAATATTAGGAATTTCAGCTTATGCGCCAAAAATGAATTTGAAAGCTTGGATGGATGTCGTTTTTGCTGATCAAGCAAGTTTGTCAAAGACTTTTGATAAAATTAGTTCAAATGATTTAGTTAAAAATTCGTTGGCCGAATTGATGTCTCAATTGGAAGGCGTTTCCATAGAGGAATTTAAAACGCGTGTATCAATTCGCTTACATGCTTTGGGACAAAGATGGCTATTAACCGATTCTCATGGTTTAATCATGGATCGTCCTGAATTAAATAGTGGTCGCGGAGATTATGATAATCCATTTTTAAATGGTGTAGGTTTAATATTGGGTTCCTATTATGCTTGGAAAAACGAGCAAAAAGCACTGAATGATCGTATTGCATTAGAGGAGCAGTATGATCAAATTGTCGGTGAGATCAACCTTCAACAGGGTAATTTTGATGAGGCAGAACATTTTATTACTGCTAATCAAGCGTTTGAGCAAAGCTTAGTACAACGCAATTTGCTTGAGGCGAATTTGGTAAATGAGAAAAGAAACTTTGATAGTTTAAGCGGAAAGTTTCAAAATTGGGTAGCACTAGATGCCTTCTTGACTAATTTTCCAGCAACGTATGAAGGATTTAATCAAGATTTAGCTGAATTGAGACGAGAAAAGGCTTTAGCCATTCAGGTTCAACAATCCGCACAACTTACTCAAACAGTCAATCAGCTTAACGAGTATCAAGGTCGAATTCAAGAAAAAAATCAAAATTTAGCGGGTCTTCAGGCTATTGCAGAAGCAGATTTAATAAATGCGGCCCAACTATCAGAAAATCTTCGTGAATTAGAAATTCAATTGGAGGCTCAAAAGTTGAATGTTAAGTTAGTAGCGAAGGAAACTATTACAGGAGTAAATCAATCAGGTATTTCGATGCCTGAACCTTTTAATTTGACAGTTGGTGATGAACTTATTATTCAGGCGAATACTCAATTTTTTTTAGAGACAAATCAGTTAAAGTTAGAAGTTTCTGCAGGAGTAGAGGATGTTTCGGTTCTCAATCAACGATATGAAGAGTTTAAAGCGGGGTTAGATCAAATATTCGCTAAATATCATGTTGGCAATCTCGATGCATTAACTCTTTTGAATCGTAACTATAATGAATTATTAAGTGAGAGAGATGCAGCACAGAGCCAATATGATGTGTTATTAGCAGGTAGAAATTTACAAGATCTAACTAACCAGGTTAATCAAGTTAATGCCATTCAGGTCCGTTCTGTAGATACATTAAATCAGCTCATTGCAAGAAAAGAATTTGAACAGAATCAATTGGAGCAAACCAATAAAACTAATCAAGGTTTGGTCGAAAATTATTGTAAAGATTATGTCAATCAACAAGGATTGATGCTTGCGATTGCAAATGCCAATGGGCAAGTGGCAGCATTGACAGCTCAATTAGCTAATTTTCCCACTAGGCCTCAAGAATTTGTATCTGATGAAGAGTTTCGGGCACAGTTTGTAAATATGGTTACTCAAAAAGGTGCTGCAAGTGAGGAATTGAATCGTTTACGTGAGCGACGGGCAGCTCTTATGCCGATTTATGGTGTAGGGGCAACGGTAGAAGAGTTAACGGAATCCGTAGAAGCTCTGAACAGTCAATTTGAGCGATTGAAGGCTGAGGGACATGCTTTATTGAAAATTCAACAAAAGGTCGAAGAGATAGAAATCGCGTTGGGAGCCAATCCATTTGGAGATTTGGAAACTAGGTTGGCATCTTACTTAAACCGACTTTCCAATGGAAGATATTCGGAAGTTGAAATGACAGATGTTACTCCCCAAGGAATTGAAAAAGATGGGGTTGTATATGGCAATCATTTGTTATCTCAGGGAACATCTGACATTTTAGCTTTGGCTACACGATTAGCTATGGCAGATTACTATTTAGGCGATGAAGATGGATTTTTAATGCTGGATGATCCGATGACTGAGTTGGATGATTCGAGAAAGGTCTATGCAAGTGAAGTGCTTAATGAGGTGGCAGAAAACAAGCAGGTTTTTGTCTTTACCTGTCATGGTAATCACAAGGATTTGTTGGGTGGGGAGTTGGTAGGATTTGAGTAGGTCCATTTAATAATTATTTTTTAGGAATAGACTCAAATAATTTAAATTGGCAAGTATTTTTTGATTGAACCAAGAATTAATAAAACTAAAATGGAAGCAGCAGCTGTTAATTTAAATACATTTTTTACATCGCATGAAAAATTTATTATACCTGCATATCAAAGACGCTATTCTTGGGAGGAGTGTCATTGTAAAGATTTGTTTGAGGATATTTTGAATTTACAGCAAACTGGTGAACATTTATTGGGAAGTGTAATTTGCCAAACTAGAAACCGTGCAAATGGACTGAACGAGAGTGAAATTGTAGATGGTCAACAGCGAACAACAACACTTTCATTATTACTTAAAGCAATTCAGGTAAAATTTCAAGAAAATAACGATAACAATAACGTTAGTAGGATTAATAATTATTTATTTTTTCAGACAGCTATTAATCAATTGGAGGTTAAAATTCAACTTGGAAATATGGATAATAATGATTTTAGGAGAATCATTAATAATCAGCTGGATCATTTCGAACCTCAAAATCCTAAGTTGTTAGCCGCTTATAATTATTTTATTGAAAGAATAAACTCTTTAGAATTACCCCGTTTATTTCAATTCTTTAATGATTTGATTTCAAATGCTACAATAATTCGAATTAAGATTGAGCGTGAACTCAATGCATACAAATTGTTCGAAGCTACTAACAATAGAGGACGGGAATTAACTCATACTGATAAAATTAAAAATTTCTTGCTTGGTAATGTAGCTGAAATAGCTGAAGCTGAAAATAACAGACAATTATTAGATGATGCGATTGCCGATTGGACTCAAATAATTAGAAATATAGAGTATTTAAAAAGTGAAGATGCATTTTTAAGACATTTTTTGATTTCGAAATTTCGTAGAACTATATCTGAAAATGACATAACTGATCAATTTAAAATATTGTATTTAAATCAAGAAAATCACCAGGATAATCCTTTTTATTTTCAAACTATACTACATGATTTAAAACGACTATCCAATGTTTATAAAAATATAAATAACTCTAGTTTTGTTGGTAATCAGGTTTATATTAATAGATACTGTGATAATTTAAAAGCAATTCAATGTGTACCAGCATATAGTTTCCTAATGAATTTATATGATCCAGCGAATGGGTTCGATGAAAATATTACTATTTCTGTGTCCAAACTTATTGAGTCTTTTATGCTTAGGTTACATATTTGTAGCGTACCTACTGGACAAACTGATAGTATTTTCGCCGGTTTGATGAATAGTTTTGATTTTAAAAATGAACCTAATCAATTTATTCAATCAATTAAGGCTAGGCTAAATCAAAATTCTCCTTCTGATGAGGAATTTCAAAGAAGATTTAGCCCATATAAATTTACAGCTGGAAATATTAGCAGAGCAAGATATATTTTAGAAAGTATTTATTACAGAAATCAAGGTGGGAGGAGATTTTTGCAAATTGGTGATACAAGTGAAATTCATGTTGAGCATATTTTGCCTAAAAGAAGGTCGGCAAGAATTCCTAATGATGAAACAGCATGGACAAATCAATTAGGGGAAAATTTTCAAGATGAATACGATAATCAAATACATAAGATTGGTAATTTAACCTTATTAGAACAGCCTTTAAATCAACGTATTTCGAATAGTATTTATCGAGTTAAAAGGGACGAGTTACGTAAATCTTTAATTCCTCAAACCCGTGAAATTGCTGAGCAAAATGCCAATTTTGATTTTAATACAATTTCCACAAGAAGTACAGAAATCACACAAATTGCCTTAGAAATATGGCCGTTAATTGTACCCTAAATTTCGGGTATTTTAATTTCTTTCAAGGAATCTTGTTACTTCGTAATTAGTATGAATATGCTGCTTCATTTTGACTTGCCGGATGTAATTGTGAATAACTTGGATGCAGATATAGTAGCGCGCGAAAATCTGTTCCTGCTGATGGATACCATGCAATTCTAGGATCACCATCAAATTCGTCGATGAATCTTTTGAGGTGGCCAGATTTGTTTCCGTTAAGATTTGAAAGCAATTCTTTTGACATAATTTGTATTGTTTTTAGAGATCCTTTATTGATTTCATTCGTAATGAATTAACTATTCAAAGATTCCTCCACTGTACTTGAGTGTTGAGGATGCCACGTAATTTCATAGGGTTGTCCATTGATTGAAATAGGCAATTTATGATTTTGAATTTTACTTAAGTCGATTTCCGAAATATCTGCGAAGTGTAACATCCGATGAACTAAAGGACTTACCACGATTGCATTCGCATAAGAATCAGACCCATTTTCTCCCAATGGGATTAAATGATGCACTTCTGAATAGAGTTCTCCATTTTTCTTTTTAAATGTGAATTGAGTTCCGGTTATTTGACATTTGCCTTGATAAAGTTCTTTCAGGTTATTGACGATGGATTTATTTCTTTGTCGAAATTTTAATATACGTTCCTTAATTTCAGGTGCTGCGTTTGATATTAATTCTTCAAGTCTGATAGAAGTATCTTTGTTGAGATCATCTTCGTCGGCATCCTCACTAACCGTGTTTTCCATCTCCATAATAGCAATGGGTTCTGCTTCTTCATTATCTTGAATCACTCGAAACCTCTTTCCGTTGAGTGAGTCAAACATAGGGCCATAATTAGCATGATCAGTTCCTCGGATATAATCTAATTGATACTCATTTTCGCCTATTTGTTCAATAATGAGTAAGTCAGAATCAACAAGATTTAATCTTTGCATGATATTATTCAAAATCAATTCAACAACAATTCCCCCTGTTCTTCCTTGAATTCTTAACTCCAATCTTTTGTTAAAAATCCCTTCACCAAGTTGGGGAACATGAAAGGTTTGATCAATGCGGATTTTACTATTTGGCGCATTTTCAATGTCTGCTAGGGTGTAGCTCGGATAAAAAGTACCTAAGAGATTTTGGGAAAGAGATATGAATCCAGTGCGGATTTCGTTCGCAGATAATTTCTTGATTAGTTTCATGATACATTCGATTTAGAGTTAAAAATTAGAAATTTATTTCTGTCTGTTTGATAATATTTATCTAACGGCTACCACCCCCTTCATATACTCCCATAGTGCCTTCCCATAAGCCGCCTCATAAGACCTGGCACTCACCTCGTGCGGGTTCTGAAAGTAGCCATGTTTACGCTTTAATCGATCGTATTCGGTTTGGTCTGCTTGTGTCTTGATGTGCAAATGATGCGAAAATTCATGGATGAGGGTCTCACATAGCGACTTTAGATTCAAAGTAGGGTAGACGTATATCGTAATGGTTCGTGTTGCAAATTGATAAGTTCCATGGACCTTTTTGGCCTCATAATATTTTACCTCACAACGGTATTTGTGTTTGGGCTTTTCAATATTCGTTTCACACCATTTTAATGCCATTCGGACAAACTCTGTCGTTGGCATTTTTAAATCACTCACATGTTTAGGCGATTTAGTAAATGGCCAAATGTTGAATTTAGGCTTAATCGGTTCAGCTGGCCCAGAAGGCTTAATCGGCTTTACAGGTTTTATCGGCTCGGGAAAGGGCCCTGGCAAGGGCAAGGGCGCAACTTCCTCATAGGTATCATAGGTAGGATTCACACGCGCGCTGCCACCTGTTTGAATCTGAATATGTATTCCATTCGTATTCACCTGAATCAGACTGGGCGAATCATGACTTGTTTGGATAAACACCTGATTATCCCCTTGGACAATCGAAATGGTCGTTTGATTATGCGTCGTAATGATCTGTTTCATCTTAATAAATCGGGATTTTGCCACATTTGGTTAAGGGCGTTAGATGAACTTTTTTGGGAGACTGGAAATACTTTGTCAAATGTCTGCGTTGCTTGTTGGTGTATAATTTGTCCATTTCGAGGGTAGGCCGACTAATTTCCGCAAAGACCGCTGCAAATTGAGGACCATGCGGTTTTACCGACATCCCATAATAAGGGGATTTGATCTTTTTCCCAGCGAGATTATACACATAAGCATAGCTTGTCAGGGTATGAATCCGCAAATGCGCGATCTCGTGAATCAAAACAAGCGCCATGACCTCCTTTTCCATATCATGCGTACAAACACTGATGCTGTGCTGCTTACCATTCCATTGCCACAATCCCAAGGTCTCTGAATTTTTGCTTTCGCCAATGTGGGGAGTTAAAATCAAGTTGAAAGGGCTTAGGCACCATAACTCCAACATATAATTAACGAAGGCTTCGCAGTTGGGCGAAAAATGACAAATCGTGAAGAAAAAGGAATCTTGATCCAAGGGGTAAGTGATTTTATTTCCTTTATGGTCGGTAATTGTCAACTTGTAGGTGCTTTTGGCGCCTTTTTTTAAGGGCTTTACGTCCAATTCAGCCAAATTTTTATGGATGCGATTCATGGATATAGGTTCCTCCATAAAGAAGGAAACGATCAAAGCGATGATCGAAACAATCCCTAAACCCAGCATAAAATCTTCCATCTAATCTTGAAGGTTTAATAAATTCGGCCGCTATGAGCAGCCGAATTTGATCGTTACACAATAAACACACAACTAAACACTACTATATGAAATCAAACACATTAAAAGTCCGTTAATTCAACCCCAGCGGCTTGATAGCTCGCTTCGGGCGTCGTAAAAACACCCAACTTTTGATGGGGTTTCAACGTATTATTCTCCTGTTTTGTCACGTAGTTCCAAGCCAAATAATTTTGTAACATGGTCTCAAATTCAGCTTGGGACACTTGATGACCCGCCATGTATTCCATCAATTGCATGCCACCAATCTTGCGTGGTGTCTGGTGCTCCTTTGTCAATTTCTGTAAAGCCTTTGACTTGCTTAAACCACTAGCTTGTAGGGCTTTCAACTCAGCTAATGCCTCCACAGAGATTTTTTGGAATGACTCCGCCGGACAACCGATGTAGAAAATTTGTGCCCCAATCATTACGGAGATACTTCCGCGTACCTTCTCGTCTTGAATCTCCTCATACATAGGCGATAAGGCCTTGCAGATTTGGTACAACAATTCCATTTTTTGTTTTTGGTTCTTACTCATTTTTCGTTTTGTTAAGTTCATTCAAACGGTTTATTATGCTGCATGACCTAAGCCATACTTACCACTCTTTTTGTCCAAAGGGATAATCGCATTAAGCTCGCGGAGATAGCGGAACAAGCTGCGATTTGTGACCCCGATGTACGCCGACATACGTCGTTTACTCACATAGGATCCCTTGTGTTGCATCAAGAATAATAGCAACGAAATGACACGCTTACGCTTTGATTTACTTTTGATTCCAAGGTCTAATTCTTCGATAGAAAATAAGGGTGTGGATGGGGCGTTTGTTGGCTTCATAGGACAGGTTTTTTTGAATGAGGATGCAAAGCTAATTTTTTATTTTATTGGGTAATAGTTTAGGCAATGTTTGGTTTGTATTTCTGTGTCAAACTTTCTTGTTTGACCATTTAGTTTTTGGTTTAAATATGCCAATGGTTTCATTTTAGGCTGTTTTTGGCGTTGACAAAAACAGGGAGTGTGCGACATTTTTACCTGTTGTTTGCCGTTTTTGTTGATACAAATTTAGGCCCTTTCAAAACCGCAATGAACTAGATGTAAGCTTACATGTACAACCCATAAGTCGCATTTTGCCCGACCTTCGATTATCAAAATAAAGCCCATGAATTATTACCATTTTTTAATCGATCTTAGCCATTCTAATCAGAGCTTTCAGCAACAGCAAATTTTTAGAAGGCTCATAGATCAAATTGATTTTTTGATTGAATTAAATCAGACCCAGGAAAACAAAGACATGGTTGGATTTACCTTTTTTGCTCAAGGCATTTTACGTCGGGAACTCGAATTTCCATTATCAGAATTTCGAGCGCTTGTTTGCGGACTATTAACCTATCATCCCGGTTCCTCGATTCTAGATGCCATTGCCAAAACAAGTTCCTTTATCGAGGAGAACCTTGCTGTAAATTCAATGAAAAAAAATCTCTTGATATTTTCTGATTTTGAGGAGAACTCCAGTAGCTTTTATTCGGTTGAAAACTTAGGGGAATTAATTGAATCGTTTAGTAAAAGGAACACATGGAAGTTTTATGCTTTTGGCATAAAAAAGAGTCAAATTTCCCTTTTTTTACGGATGAATTTTAATTTAGAAAATTTAATACTTTTGCCTACCTAAACCTATATACGATGGCTCGGATCGACCTTCATTTAATTCAAGCATCAGATTGTGCGGATGCTACTTACCAGGCATTAATTCAATTTATGCTACCTGAAATGAAATCCGATTTATTCGAATTGCATACGGTAAAACCGGGTACTAAAACCTCATTAGTCCTTAGCGATCTTCCAAGTTTTAAGGAATTATTTTCCCTTGCGGATGGATATCGGTCAGAACATGGCCTTTCTGCAGATGCGTTTGTCATCGTGGTTACAGAAAAATTAAACCTATATCGGTTTTTTTGTGCTTTGGGGGATGGCGACTCGAGGTCTGGTTTTATCCATGCCAATGTTTGGAAGGACGCCATGCCAGATCTTTCTGCCAAAGCGGAAGCAGCGGCGAATGCCTATTTGGTCTATTCGTTAATTCTAAGACGTTTTCAATATACAGCTTTGCAACATGCGAGTTACACGGATGTTTATCAGTATGCCACTTTTGTGCACCGTGATGCAAAGTCTTGTTTTAATAATTGGGTTGCTGACAAACGATTGATCGAGAATTTATTAAACAGTGTACACATCTGTCAACCTTGTCAAGAAAAAATTCTTTCAGGTGGCTTGAGTAAGCAGCATTTTACGGTGGTAAAGCATGTCTTTGAGAAAATACGAAAGATTGTTCTGGCCATAGAAGAAAATGACCCTTTCGAAAATGGCCAAATGTATGTATTTCAAAATCACATCGAAATCGTATATGAACTGAATGATAATGCGGGTACAATTTCATTTTCAAAAAGAATAGGCTTGATGACTCATTTTACGTTGTATGTATATGCCTTACTCATGAATCGTAAAGTGGATTTGTTAGAATGGAATGATGATCCTGCTCACTTTCAGCTGATGCGCCGTATTGTGGCTGTCGCTCAGGGTGCCGTGTTGGTTCAGCCTTTACACCAAACATCGGAAGAACGTTACAAGGAACTAGATGTGCTTAAGAAATTTGGCACACTCAACCCCAAACGAAGTTTTGAATTTTTAGATACCAAATTTGCAACGACAGTTTCCCGTGTAAATGAAAAAATTGAAAATGTATTTTTGAATATGGGCCTGAGTGAAGAACATGCAAAACTCATTTCTGCCGAATATAAGCTAATTGGTAGTCGGGACCTTGAACTGAAATTAGATCGTACTCGGGTTTATTTTGCGGATTGTTGGGTAGATAAGTTTCAGAATGATTTTCCGTTTATGCAGCGGATGCCTGAATGAAATTAAATTGATAATGTCCCCAGACTGAAGTCTGGGGTTATAAACCGTGCCATAGGCTGAAGTCTGGTGTTGGATGAAATACAATTTTTCGTAACCCCAGACTTCAGTCTGGGGATTGACGAATTTCATTCGTCTCAAGCTTTAGCAATCCTAAAAGATTATCGCATCTCTACAGTCCAAAGTCTAATGTCCAAAGTCTACAATACAAATATTTCCGCCGCCAATCCATCCGCAATCAATTTCCCCTGTCCCACAAGCTTTAGTCGATTATTTTCCATCATAGCATAGCCAGATGAAACCCAGCTAACAATCTCTTTTTCAGGAAAAGGAATTTCAATGGCAGCAAAGCGCTCCCGCAAATAATTCAAATCGATTCCCCAATGCGTGCGCAGCTGAGTCATGATATATTCATTGATTTGATTCTCCGGGCTTAATTCTTCCACTTCCGCAGGAATGATGCCTGAGGCTATCTGCTTGACATATGTCGCGTTATTCGCCACATTCCATTGTCGGGTCGTTTGATTAAAACTATGTGCCGCCGGACCAATGCCCAAATACGATTCCTGCTTCCAGTAACTTGAATTATGCTGGGATTCAAATCCTGTTCTAGCAAAATTTGACGTCTCATACGCCGTGAAACCCTGTTTTTCTAAGTATTGATGCGTGAATTCAAAGGCTGCTGCCATGTGTTGCTCAGGCGTTTCCTGTAAAATGCCTTTCTTCAGTTGATGTCCAAAAACCGTTTTCGGTTCTATGGTTAAGCTGTAAGCCGAAATATGTTGGACTCCTGTGGCAACTGCGGCGGCAAGATCTTGTTCCAACATGTTCATGTCGTTCGATGGAATTCCATAAATTATATCGATGCTGATGTTGTCTAAACCGATGGCTTGCGCATCTTGAATAGATTTTCGAGCTTGTGTGACATCATGATTCCGATTCATAAATGTCAAATTAGATCCGTGAAATGATTGAATTCCGATGCTCAGTCGGTTCACACCTAATTCCTTTAAGGCCGACAGGTATTTGGGTGTTAAATCCTCCGGATTGGCTTCTAATGTGATTTCTGCCCCCGCTAATATCTCAAAATGCTTGTGTATGGCCACAAAAATGGCTGATAATTCATCAGGACTTAAGGTCGACGGAGTTCCGCCTCCGAAATAAATGGTCGATAATTCGCGTGTATTTAAGTAATCTTTTTGCAGTTCGATCTCTTTGATCAATGCTTCAACTAAAGCTGCTTTCCCCGACAAACGCGTAGAAAAATGAAAATCACAATAGTGACAAGCTTGATGACAAAAGGGAATATGCAGGTAAAGATGCACCGGAATTAGGGTTCAAAAATCAAGTAACTTAATTGCTCCGACTGGAACATTTCCTGCGCTAAGCTTTGTAATTGCTCGGAAGAAACTAGATCAATTTGCTCAAAAATCTCCTCGATTGTTTCAATCTTCTCACGATCAAGGAGGCTTTTGGCCATCATCAACATGAAATTCAAATTGCTTTCCTCCGCCATGGCCATTTGGCCCTTTAATTGGGATTTAATCTTCAATAATTGTGCCGGACTTAAACTACGATCTTTTAATTTATCGAATTCCTTATGTATCAATTTGATTGATTTATTCACCTGGTTCGATTCCGTACCAAAATAGATCGCCCAAAAACCAGAGTCAACGTAAGATGTGAAATTAGCCTCAATGGAATAAACTAAGCCCCTTTTTTCGCGAATGGAAACATTCAACAAGGAATTCATGGAAGGCCCGCCCAATAAATTGATCAACATGAAAAATGCCAATCGATCGGGATGCTTGATCGCATAGGATTGTCGGCCTAAAGCTACATGCGATTGATTTAATCCCCGTTTTGTCACGCGCTCCAAGGGCAACATACTTGGGGGCGTAATGCGTTTAACCTGATTCCGTTTAACTGGAATTTGACCCACATGCTTTTCTGCCCATTTAAATACTTTATCGTGGCTGTGTTTTCCGATCGACGAAATAACAATCCGACTTGTATCCAAATTGCGAGCAATAAAGGCGTCTAAGTCTTTCTTTTTGAATGAATTAACAGTTTCGTTCGTACCTAAAATATTAACACCCAAGGAATGATTTGGGAACAATAATTCATCAAAATCATCTTGTATTGCATCCTCAGGGGCCTCGTAATACATGGACATCTCCTCCAAAATCACACTGCGCTCTTTCTCAATTTCCTTCGCTGGAAATGTCGAATGAAAGGTGATGTCGGTGATTAATTCCAAGGCACGCTCGAAATAGGGACTCAAAACCGATGCGTGAAAACAGATTTTTTCTTTTGTCGTATAAGCATTCAGTTCACCACCGATTACCTCGAGGCGATTGATGATCTGCATATTGTTCTTCTTTTGGGTGCCCTTGAAGGCTAAATGCTCCCAAAAATGCGCTAATCCTTGTTCATTATCCAACTCGTCCCGACTTCCTATGTCCAACATGATACCCAAATGTGAAATTTCGGTATGTTGTACTTGTCGGTGAACAATCGTTATCCCATTGTCCAAAGTTGTTAACTGAATTGAATTCATAAATAATCGTAGCGCAAAAGATTTCAAAATTAACTAATTTTATGCCGAATCACGCATATTTCTTTCATGTCCATATCAAACAAAGTACTTATTATTCAAACGGCTTTCCTTGGGGATGCCATTCTGATTAGTTCTTTGTTGGAGAAAATTCGCCTCGAATCCCCAGAAACATCCATTCATTTATTAGTCCGTAAAGGGAATGAATCCATTTTTCAAGCATATCCACACAAGAATCTAGCCAAAGTTTGGGCTTATGATAAAAAGCACAAATTGGCTTCATGGAAATCACTGCAAAAGGATTTAAAAGCGGAAAGTTTTGATCAAGTATTCGTGGCCCAACGATTCTTTGGCATGGGCTTATTGAGTTTGTCAATTGGCGCTAAAAAGGTCATTGGATTCGATAAAAACCCTTTATCTTGGTTTTTTACGGAACGTTTGACGCACGAATGGGGAAATGGAAAACATGAAACAGAACGCAATACGGCGTTATTAACTTCTTGGTTAGGCCCCAAGGTTTATAAGCCCCTTTTGTCTCTTGCAGGAGACAATATTTTGTCTGTCCAGGATTATATCTGCATTTCTCCGGGATCTGTTTGGGAAACGAAGCGGACACCTGTTAGCGTTTGGATTGATTTCATTAAGCTTTTGCCCGCATCGCAGCCTGTGGTTTTAATGGGTGCCCCGAATGAAGTTCATTTAGCAGAGAAAATAGCTAAAGCCTGTCCGGAAAGCCAGATTATCAATGAAGCTGGAAAACATGGCTTAGTCGATGCGATTCGAATCTATCAACATAGTTTGATGTCCTTTGTGAATGATTCTGGACCAATGCACATTTGTTCAGCGGTAGATACGCCTACGGTTGCGGTATTTTGTTCAACGATACCTGCTTTTGGATTTGGGCCTTTGGCTTCTTGGAATCGGATTGTTGAGGTTAAAAATCTTGAATGCAGGCCTTGTGGTGACCACGGAAAAAAATCATGTCCATTAGGCCATTATGCCTGTGGAAATCAAATCACAGGGAATCAATTATTTGAAGCCTATAAGGATTTATTAGCCGCGCGAAGCAAGTAAATACAACACCGCCATCCGAACTGCCACACCATTTTCTACTTGATCTAAAATGATCGAATGTGGTGAATCTGCCGCATCGGAACTTAATTCCACCCCGCGATTGATCGGGCCTGGGTGCATCAAGACGATTTCTTTGGGCAGTTCTTCCAACATTTGACGTGTGATTCCAAAAAATTGGGAGTATTCACGTAAGCTTGGGAAGTATTTGATTTGTTGGCGCTCCAACTGAATCCGCAAGACATTCGCAGCATCACACCATTGCAACGTGCTTTTTACATCGTGGGAAACTTCGACGCCAAGTGATTGTATATGCTTCGGAATCAAGGTGCTAGGTCCACAAAGGCGGACATTGGCCCCTTGTTTTTTCAAGGCATAAATATTCGAAAGCGCGACACGTGAATGAAGAATATCTCCAATAATTGCGATGTTCTTTCCTGCCAAATCCCCTAATTTTTCCTGTAAGGAATAGGTATCTAAAAGTGCTTGCGTTGGGTGTTCATGCGTTCCATCGCCTGCATTGACGATATTCGCTTTGATATGTTTCGCTAAGTAATGCGGTGCACCTGGACTTGCGTGGCGCATGACAATCATGTCCACCTTCATCGCTAGGATGTTATTTACCGTATCAAGTAATGTTTCTCCTTTTTTGACAGAACTTCCAGAGGCAGAAAAATTTATTGTATCCGCAGATAAGCGTTTTTCTGCAAGTTCAAAAGATAAACGGGTACGGGTAGAATTTTCGAAGAATACATTGGCAATCGTAACATCACGCAAAGAAGGAACTTTTTTAATCGGTCGGTTGAGAACTTCTTTGAATTCTTTAGCCGTTTTAACGATTAGGTGAATAGATTCTTCATCTAAATCTTTGATTCCTAATAAGTGTGGCGATTTCAACATATTGTTATTGGGTAATTAACCAAATTTTATCTGCTTCGTGTCCTTGTTCTTTCCATTCCACGAGTACTTTTTCAGTAGGGAGCGTATTAACACTTTTACCTACATAATCCGCGTTTATGGGTAGATCTCGGTTATATATACGGTCAATCAAGACACATAGTTCGACTTTTGCTGGTCGGCCAAAGGAGTTCATCGCATCCAAAGCGGCACGTACCATCCGACCGGTTGCCAACACATCATCCACCAGAATGACACGTTTATTTTCAATCAAAAAGGAAATGTCGGTTGAATTAGGCGCAATCGTATCACGGCGGCGATAATCATCGCGAAAGAAGGTAGCGTCTAAGCGTCCAACAGGGAAAGATGTATTTAATTGTTTGCCTAATTCGGCTGCGATACGTTCTGCGAAATAAATTCCGCGGGGTTGAAGGCCTAAAATGACCGTTTCTGTATCTTGGATTTGATTTTCAATGAGCTCTTGGCATAACCTTGAGATGGTTATTTCCAATAATGGGCTTGATAAAATCAGCTTGC
>JACCDW010211148.1_pt1 | contig 34294 bp, 37 predicted proteins | sample 7449781 | NCBI WGS metagenome assembly JACCDW01 (sample SAMN15323449, study PRJNA562643) | freshwater metagenome | isolation source: river surface water | place: USA:Blue River Watershed | collected 2017-08-18
GCGGCGCGTCAAATTACTGACGGGCCGTCAGGAGGTCCAGCACCTGGCCGCGGGACTCCTCAAAACGAATGCGAACCGGGAGCAAACGGTCGGTTTTGTCGAGCCAGACGTCAATCTGCCCGCTGAATCGGTCCGCCTTGCGGTAGCTCGACAGGTGGACGGCGGGTACCAGCACCCCGCCCGGCAGCACCACATCCGCGTCGGAGAGCACCAGAAACGCCACATCCTCGACCTTATTGCGGCCGGCCATCGGAATGGTGACAAACTCCCCCAGGCTGAATCGCTCGGGATTAACCTTCATCATCCAGGCCAGCTGAATAATGAAACTTAAACGATCTTGAATACCATTTACTAGAGGAAGAGGGTCTTTTAGAGAAGAATAGCTGATTTTCTTCTTGTCGTAATCAAAGGTGGATACCTCCTCTTTGCCACGAGGAGATTTGTGAACGTAGCGCTCCGGCCGCAGGCCTCCGGGGCCGATCGATCCGGTAGTGTGCGCAAAAAACGGTTTGCTGGCGAACACCTTGGCCCAGCCAACCGCCTCGGTCACCAGTCGGATTTCATAGCGTCCCTCCGCGGGGAAACTCACCTCGATCGACCCTTTGCCAATGGCCATTCCCGAGGTGTGATCCCCCCAAAAGGCGTTTAAGGCCACCCCTCCCACCTTGGGAAGTTCGTCCAGGGTCGGGGTGCGCGAGGCGATGTCCGTCGGCGGCGCCGTCTCGGCGGCCGTCTCGGGAGGCGTGTCAGCGGCCACACGCTCCTGGGCACTCTGCAATGCCGGCATGACGGGCAATGGAGGCGCCGGTACGCTCACCGAGGGCACGACCGGGGCAGGCGGCACCAACAGACGGACCGTGACGGAGTCCATCGCCGTCGACGAATGCTCGTCCCACCAGGACGGCAGCCACCAGTTCGCCCCCAGGAGTGCGAGCACATGCACCACCAGCACGGCCAAAGCGATCCGCTTCCAGGGGCGCGGCGCAATCCGCACGTCACTTGCAACAGAGGGCGACGGTTGAGCGATCATTGGGCTATTCTAAAAATCCTTTTTCCTGCAGCGGAAACCCCATGCAAAATTCGGCCTTCAATCCCTTTGAATTCCTCACCACCCCTTGGGGACCATTGCCACTGGGTAATGCGGCAGGAGCGTTCAATCCCACCGATGTTCGTGAAATCGACAAGCGTATCCAGGAACTGAAGGCCGTAGAGCAGTGGCTAAGCCTGAATGTGAATCTGCTCAAAACGACCATCCAGGGCCTCGAAGTGCAACGCGGAACACTCGCGGCCATTCAGGCGTTCAGCGACTCATTTGCGACCGCGGCCACCGGGACAGGTTCCTCCAAGCCCACATCCTCCAGGCCCGGCGACCCCAATGCCATGGCGGCCGCCTCCGCAGCGGCCATGGCCGCTGCCGCCCCTGGAATGGCGCAGGCGACGCAATGGTGGGACACGATGCAGAAGCAATTCGAGCACATGATGTTGGCCGCGCAGGCAAGCACCGCCGGCATGATGCCCACTGCAACGACCTCCGATAAGAAGGCCAAAACCGACGCGGGTGCCGCCTCTGGGGGTGCGCCGGCCCACAAAAACCCCTAGTCGGCGCTGCGTCCTGCGCGATGTCGCCAGTCGGATAACGCCGCCGTCAGATCCGTGAGCTCGGAGATCACCTTAATCTCCGCCGGCGGACGCCGTTGGAGCACCGGGCATCGGCCACCCGCCCAGATTTCAATCGAGCGCGGCAGCTTGACGCGCAGCTCATTGAGTCCATCCAGGACCTGGTTCGGATTCATCACGGGGGAGAACGACAGGGCAATAATGTCAATGTCCTGGGCCGTGGCGGCCAAAACGATGTCCCAAATGGGGGTCTGCGTTCCCAAGGATATGCAGCGACACCCTTCCAACGCCAACAGGGCTTCCGCCATGAGCAGGCCCATGCCGTGGGGTTCCGAGGGAAAGGTGGTTAACAACACCCGTGGCCGGTCGCCCGGCTGAGGAATCGTGGCAATCGCGTTGCGCAACACCACCTGCATCGATTCGGTATAGAGGTGCTCTTCGTAGATTTCCATCTGGCCACGCGACCAGGCATCCCCAATACTCTGTGTGAGCGGCGCCACCAGTTCGGTGACGAATCGCGCCAACCCCAGGCGCAGCAACCGTTGGCCCAATTGCCGGCGCAGTTCCTCGATGTCGTGGGATTTGGTCAGGGCAACCAGATGGGTCACATCCGGATGAATGTCGGCGTGGGCGTCGGCACGGTTACCGGATGCAGAACCGGTCGACGTGTCGGCCAAGGCCTGCAGCTCGGAGATCTCTAGGCCGATGATTTTGCCCGGACGATGCCCGATATCCATCAGCCGGCGAATGACCCGCAGCCGATCCACCTGCTCCAAGGGATAAATCCGCTCGCCGAAGGCATCCCGCTGGGGGTTCGGAAAGCCGTATCGCCGCTCCCAGACGCGCAGGGTGTCCTTGGATAAGCCGGTGTCCCGCTCCACAGCCGAAATGCTGAGATGGACGACCGCCGAATCAGACGCTTCCATTAAATCCCTTTTTTGTCATAGACAAATAATTGACGAAGACCTTTTCGCCCCATAGTATAGGTTCACTCACCTGTAATGACCAAGACATTTTGATGAACCCTAAGGTAATCCCCCAGTCCACCTCGGACGCTTTTAGCCTGCCGCACCCATGGCGTCTGCGCGCCATCCTGATGGCCAGTCTGTTGCTCCTGGCGATTGCGCCCTCCGTGTGGGCCCAAGCCGGCCGGGACGCCACATGCCCGGCACTGCTGAACCACACCGTGCCGCGCCTGCAAGATGACGTCCCGCAACCGCTCTGCCAATACCACGGCAGCGTCATTTTAATCGTGAACACGGCCAGCTTTTGCGGGTTCACCCAGCAGTACGAAGGGCTCGAGAAGCTCTATTCACGTTATAAAGACCGCGGCCTGGTGGTGTTGGGATTTCCCTCGAACGACTTCGGCAATCAGGAGCCTGGCAGCAACCAGGAGATCGCGGCATTCTGCTCCAACACGTTCGGTGTGAAGTTCCCGATGGCCGCCAAGACATCGGTGAAGGGCAACAGTGCCCACCCCTTATTTAAACAACTCGCCCGCCTGTCCGAGGCGCCCGGTTGGAATTTCCACAAATACATCCTCGACCGCAACGGGCAATTGGTGAGAAGTTTTTCCAGCATGGTGTCACCGTCCGACCGACGATTTATTTCTGAAATTGAGCGCGCACTCGCCGCTCCACGCTCGTAATTCCCGCTTCCAAGGAGATCCCTCGATGAATGCATCGGATAAGCTTTTTTCCGCGAACGTTCTGCCCGACGTCCAGTCGCATGCCGACACACGTCAACTCGCCATTCAACGCGTCGGCGTGAAATCCCTGGTGCACCCGGTCACGGTCCAGACCGCCAAAGGACCCCAACCCTCCGTGGCCACAATCGACATGACCGTGGCCTTGCCTCCCGATGTCAAGGGAACCCACATGTCCCGCTTCCTCGAAGTGTTCCAGGCCCATCACGATCCGATCAGCTTTCATTCCCTTCAAGCACTGATGGACGCCATGCTCGTGCGCCTGGAGTCGGATCAGGGCTATTTCAGACTGTCGCTGCCCTACTTCGTTTTGAAAGCCGCCCCGGTATCCGGCGTCGAAAGCCTGATGGACTACCAGGTGACCTGGGAATGCGAACAGGTCACGGGACAACGCACCATGACCGTGGCCGTCGTCGTGCCCGTGACGAGCCTGTGCCCATGCTCTAAGAAAATCTCGGAGTACGGTGCCCATAACCAGCGGTCTCACGTCACGATCACGGCGCAACTGAAAGGCCCCATGAATGTGGAAGATCTGATTCGTATCGCCGAGCAGGCCGCATCGTGTGAACTCTGGGGACTGCTCAAGCGCCCGGACGAAAAATACGTCACGGAGCGGGCCTATGACAATCCCAAGTTTGTCGAAGACCTCGTCCGCGATATCGCCCTCGCACTGTCCAGCGATGAGCGCATTGCCGGCTACAGCGTAGAATCGGAGAACTTCGAATCCATTCATAACCACTCCGCTTACGCGAAGATCGATCACTTACAGCATTCATGAACATTGCGGTCATTGGCAGCGGCATCTCCGGATGCGCTGCCGCTTGGGAGCTCTCCTCCTGGGCACGGGTCACCGTATTGGAGTCGGCACCACGGCTCGGCGGGCATACCCACACGCAGCACATCACCCTTGAGAACACCACGTTTCCGGTCGATACCGGATTCATCGTGTTTAACCATCGCACCTACCCCGGACTGCGGGCCTGGTTCGACGCCCTTGGAGTGGACACCGCAAAAAGCGACATGTCGTTTTCTGCCAGTCTGAACCAGGGTCAACTGGAGTGGTGTGGCACCAACCTGAATGCCGTGTTTGCGCAACGTCGCCATCTGGTATCCCCGCGATTCTGGTCCATGCTGGCCGACATCGTGCGCTTTAATCGGGATGCACCGCGTGACGCAGCAATGTTTCGCACCACGCAAGGAGGCGGGCCGACACTCGGGGAATATCTGGATCGTCAAGGCTACGGCCGACTATTTCTGGATGCCTACCTGTTGCCGATGGCCGGCGCCATCTGGTCCTGTCCCACCGAACAGATGCGGGCCTTTCCCATGACCACGTTCACGCGGTTCTGTGAAAACCACGGCCTGCTGACCATCACCAACCGGCCACAGTGGTACACCGTGAAACAGGGTGCCCATTCCTACATCACCGCCCTGCGTGAGCGGATGGTGGAATTAGGCCGGTCCGTCACGTGGCGAACCCATCACGATGTGACCTCCATCACGCCGCGTCAGGCCATTCGGAGCGCTGACGCTGTGCACGTCAGCGGTATACGACGTGACCGTGCCGACCACACCCCATTTACAGAATCGTTTGATGCGGTCGTGTTGGCCTGTCACTCGGACCAGGCCGCCGCCCTATTGCCCGAGTGGAGCACTGCGCGACGTGTGGCCGCCAAGATTCGTTATCAAGATAACGAAGCCGTGTTGCACACCGACGTTGCCCTCATGCCGCGGCGCAGACGCGCCTGGGCCTCGTGGAACTACATCCATGATTCAAGATCCGCTAACGCAGCGCGCAGCGCGATGAGCGTGACCTACTGGATGAATCGTTTACAGCCACTGCCCGTGCGCACACCGGTACTGGTCAGTCTGAATCCCATCCAGGATCCCGCGCCTCACACCGTGATCAATCGTATGCATTACAGTCACCCGATTTTTGACGGACCCGCCATCCACGCACAATCGGAACTTGCCTCGGTGCAAGGCGCGCAGGGCATTTGGCTGGCAGGCGCCTGGACGCGCTATGGCTTTCATGAAGATGGATTCCAATCCGGCATCCAGGCGGCGCGCGATCTCCAGTCGCATTTGGCGACACCCTCTCATGCCGCCCCAATTTCCAAAGCCGCCTAAACACACGCATCGCCCGCGACTGGTGACCGGCCAGGTCTGGCATGCCCGTCTTCATCCTTTTTCCCACGCGTTTCGATATCGCGCGTTTTACCTTCAACTGCCGCTGCGCTCACTTCAGCGTGACCCATGCACGGGCCGGGGCTGGGGCATCAACCGCCGTGCACTGCTGAGCGTCCAAGACCGAGACCATGGCGATGGACGGCCACTGCTGGAATGGGCGGACGACATCCTGAGACAGGCCGGTGTTCACGATGCCGATGGGGAAATCTGGTTACAGACCTTTCCGCGCATGCTCGGGTATGTGTTCAAACCCGTGAGCTTTTGGTTTTGCGAACGCCAAGACGGCTCCACGGCGGCCATCATTGCCGAGGTAAATAACACCTTCGGTGATCGGCATGTGTATGTGCTCCGACCATCCCGCCGACCGCTCGCCAATGGGGAGACGCTAAAGGCCGATAAAGCCTTTTACGTATCCCCATTTTTTGATCTTCGAGGCCACTATCAATTTCGTTTTTTTAAGTCGGCGATGGGGGGGCGAGATCTGGCGCGCATCGAGTATCGGGATCAATCCACCGCCCTGCTGCTCACCTCCATGAGCGGCACATCATCGGCCCTCACCCAGGCCAGTGCACTGCGCGCCTGGCTTGCCTTTCCCTTGCACTCCATCGGCATCATCGCCCGGATTCACTGGCAGGCCCTTTTGCTCTGGCTAAAAGGGGCAAAATTCAATCCTCGACCTAAACACGACGGATCGGCCTCCACCCCACTCTGACTCCATGAACGACAGCACCACATCCTCCACTACCGTCGACGTTACGGATGCCTCGGACCTTGCGCCCGACCTGCGGGCCCGCGTTGCGCTGCGACTGCTGACATCGCTGCGCGTCGGTGAACTCGAGGTCATTTATCCGGATCGCAGTGCACGCGTCTATCGTGGCCGAAACACCGCCAACGCGCCCGCCCACGCCATGCATCGCGCCCAATTGGAGATCCATGACTTCAAGGCCCTCTCCATGGCCGTATCCCGCGGCGACATTGGATTCGGCGAAGGTTATATGCAAGGGCTCTGGTCCACACCGAATCTCAGCGCCTTATTGCGGCTGCTCACGGCCAACCGTGAATCGATCGCGAGCGCCATCTACGGGCAGTGGTGGGCCACACTGATGGATCAGCTTCGTCATCTATTGCGGTCTAATCGCAAAGCCCAATCCCGAAAAAATATCTCGGCCCATTACGACCTGGGCAACGCGTTTTATTCCACCTGGTTGGATCCGACCATGACTTACTCCAGCGCCCTGTTCGACGCGACCGGCTGCTGGGATCGGGAGGTCGATCTCATCGCCGGACAACACCGCAAGATGGACCGCGCCATTGGGCAGCTGGCACTGGATCCAGAGGATCCCGACCAGCGCGTTCTGGAAATCGGCTGCGGTTGGGGGGGCCTTGCCCAGCGCTTGTTGCAACGGAACGCCTGCCAGTACAAGGGTCTTACGCTATCAACCGAGCAACAGTCCTGGGCCCAAGATCATCTCCGGTCGTTCGATGCCACCGGCCGCTGGTCGATTGCCCTTCAAGATTATCGGGACGAGGCCGGTCAATTCGACGGAATCGTATCGATCGAAATGTTCGAGGCGGTGGGCGAACGCTATTGGGACGCCTACTTCTCCACGCTCGCAAAATGCCTGACCCCGACGGGGCGGGCCGTGATTCAGACCATTGTGATCCGCGATCGCCTCTTCGAACGTTATCGACGGGGCACGGATTTTATTCAGCGCTATATTTTTCCGGGGGGCATGCTGCCTTCCGCCAGCGTATTTGAAACCCACGCCCGTCGCCACGGTCTACGTGTGGTGGATCGGTTTCACTTCGGCCAGGATTATGGTCGAACCCTGGCCGAATGGCTCCAACGATTCGAGGCCCAGCGGCCGGCGATCGACGCCTTAGGGTTTGACGTCAGGTTTCAGAGGATGTGGCGTTTTTATTTGGCCTACTGCGAGGCAGGATTTGCGGAAGGAGATATCGATGTCATTCAATTCACGTTGGCTCCGGATCGCTAAGTTCATCGGTAACGGAATGCCGTTTCGATTCCACCACGGCGCCCGATTCACGGGATGGCTGGCGGTGCTGTTCATCCAGGGCATGGCGATGGCCAATACCGATGCGTTCCAGCTCCAGGGTGAAGGCACGCTACGATGGTTTGGATTGAAGATTTACGATGCGCGGTTGTTTTCCTCCGATCGCCTGGCCCCGGAGCGGGCATTGCAGCAACCCTTCGCACTGGAGCTCACGTATGCGCGGGATTTTTCAGGACTAAAGATCGCGGAAACCAGTCTCGATGAGATACGAAAGTTGACCGGGGCACCCGACGATCGAACAGACCAATGGTTTGCACACATGCAAAGGATTTTCCCCTCCGTGAAGGCCGGGGACCGCCTGCGTGGAGTCTATGAACCCGGACGGGCAGCCCATTTCTATTTCAATAACCAGTTCATCGGATCCATACAGGATGCCGAATTTGCACGTGCGTTTTTCTCCATCTGGTTAGATCCGCGCACCACAAAGCCAGACCTGAGGAGCCAGTTACTGGGCCGAGCCTCTTCCCGTACGCCGTAATGCAGTCACTGGCCAGCGTCACGCGTTATGGCAGCCCGGGATTTGCACTCGCCTTCACGGCACTTCCGCTCTACCTGCTCACGCCCGCCTTGTATGCGGAACAGATCGGATTAAGTCTTGCGGCGGTGGGCCTCGTGCTCATGCTGACACGGCTCACCGATGCCGTTGCCGATCCACTATTAGGTCGATGGATGGATCGATACTCAACCGGCCTGTGGTGCTGGATGTGTGGCGGCCTCGTGGTGATGGCCGTGTGCCTGACCTTGTTGGTGAATCCACCCACCGCCTGGATGGCCACTGGCGAGTCATCCCCCGCGCTCATGTTGGGATGGATGGGCATTATGGCGCTGGGCGTCTCACTGTCGAATAGCGTGGCCACTCTGGCCCATCAGAGCTGGGCAGTGCGATGGACCGCAAGCGTATCTGGTCAGGCACAGCTCATCGCAGGCCGGGAGGTCTGGTCCCTTATTGGTGTGATCGTCGCGGCCATCATCGCGGCACAACGATCGGGTCCCATCATGGCCATCACGGTGGTCATCGGTGCCGCGATCGCCTTGGGACTCACGACGGGGCTTCGGCATCACGGTGCGCACCATCGGCCACACGCCGCATCGCCGGTGACGCCACCACCGTGGCGCGCCATGCTTGTGTTCAAGGAATTTCGAGCGCTTTTGGGCGCGTTTAGCGTCAATGCCCTGGCCAACGCCATCCCGGCCACCTTGGTCTTGTTTTTTCTTTCCGATGTCCTCGGGGCCACCCGGGATCAGTCCAGCGCGTTGCTCGCGGTGTATTTTCTGTCTGCGGCATTGAGCGTCATCTTCTGGTCGTGGCTGGCGGCACGCTGGGGGGCGTTACCCGCCTGGCGCGTTGCCATGGGAGTCGCCGCGCTGGCATTCGTATGGGCACTGGGGCTGGATGCGATGGAACTGATGTCCTTCACCATCATCTGCATCGTCACCGGATTCGCCCTGGGCGCCGAGCTGATCTGCCCGCCCCTGCTGCTCGGTCAGATCATCACCCAGCGTGGCCATCGCGGACAACTGGAAGCCAGTTACTTTGGTCTTTGGAATCTGGTGATCAAACTCGCATTGGCACTGGCGGCGGGCCTCACATTACCGGCCTTGGCGCTGCTGAACTACACACCCGGGCAGCCCGTAGCCTCTGGCAGTCATGCGCTACAGTGGGCCTATGCGGGCCTGCCCACTCTGCTGAAGTGCATCGCCATTGTCTGGTTGAGTCGGATTTCCGCCCACGCATTTTTACGAAAGGCCTCTTCATGAACATTCGTACGCTGTCCACCCCGCTCTATCGCCTCCGCCACCGAATGGCCGTTGGGATGTCAGCCTTGCTGATGGGCGGGTTACTGGCCGGGTGTGCGGGCCCGGACCCCATGCAGTATCAAAGCCAGACACCGGCTCTGGATCTCAAACAGTATTTCAACGGAGAGATCAAGGGGTGGGGCATGGTGCAAAATCGAAGCGGTCAGGTGGACCGGCGATTTGTGGTCACCATCCACGCCTCCTGGAATGGCGATGAGGGCATTCTGGATGAAGCGTTTGACTGGTCGGATGGGGAAAAACAGCGGCGTGTCTGGAGGCTCAAGGCCGTTGGTCCGAATCGCTACATCGGAAAAGCCGACGATGTCGATGGAGAAGCCATTGGCGAGATCTACGGCAATGCACTGCGCTGGCGCTATACGCTCAACGTGCCCTTCCGAGGCAGCACGATCGGACTGGACTTCGATGACTGGATGCTGCTGATTGACGATAAGGTCATGCTCAACCGGGCGGTGTTCAGCAAGTGGGGGTTCCGCATGGGAGAAGTGACACTGTCCTTTCGCAAATAGCATGCCCTCAATGCTTCGTCATGGCCTCACTTAATCCTCCCATTCGCGACTGGAGATCCCGCACGGTGTGGATCGTCGGTGCCTCGTCCGGCATCGGGCGCGCACTCGCCGAACAACTGGGGAGTGCCGGCGCCCGGGTCGTGGTCAGCGCGCGACGGGAGCCCGACCTAAAGACCATCACGCCGACACCTTGGATGTGCCTGCCCTGTGATCTCGGTGAACCGGCAAGTGTTGAAACTGCATTGACCATCCTGCGCGATGCCGATGCATTCCCGGATGTCGTATTCTGGGTGGCCGGTGTCTATTACCCCATGGACAGCGCGGCACTGGATCTTCACGGGGTCCAGGAGACCTTTCGTATCAATGTGCTCTCGGCCTATCACGCGCAGGCCATGCTGGTCTCCCACTGGAATGTTCATCGTGTGTCACTGCCCGCTGCCCGATCACCCCATTGGATTCTCGTATCCAGCGTGGCCGGGTATCGCGGCCTTCCACAGGCCGCCGCCTACGGCGCCAGCAAGGCCGCGTTGACCTATCTGGCCGAGACCAGTTATCTGGAACTGCGACGGATGGGCATTGCCGTATCCGTCGTCAATCCCGGTTTCGTCGAGACCCGTTTGACACAAAAAAACAACTTTAGGATGCCCGCGATCATCACACCGGATGAGGCGGCCCGACAGACCATCGCGGGCCTCGCCAACGGGTCGTTTGAAATCCACTATCCCAAACGATTCACGCGTTGGCTCAAGCTGTTGCGACTTCTGCCCTACGCCGTGTATTTTCGAATCATGCGTCAGGCCCTGCCCACGTCCCGACACGATGAGCACTAGTTGATGCCTTCCGCAGACCTTTCATCGCAGGCTCATGCGTTCGCCCGGGCGGCCGAGGGCCTCGGTCCGCGCTCCCTGGAATCCTTTTCCATGTTCTACGCTTCCGAGTGTCGATTTACCGATCCGTTTCAAGCGGTCATCGGTCGCCACCGTGTACTCCAGATCTATCAGGGCATGTTTGATCACCTGGAGGCGCCCTGTTTTCGCAACGTGCGGGTGCTCGGGGCCGTATCGGAATCCACCCGAGAGGCCATGATCGGCTGGGAGTTTGAGTTTGCCCTCGACAAACGGAGCACCCGGCAGTCCATTGCAGGCTGCAGTCGCCTGATTTTTAATGCCCGCGGGAAAATACAGGAGCATATCGACTACTGGGATGCGTCACAGCTCATGCAGGCCATGCCCGTCGTGGGCCGGCTGATTGCCTGGTTACGTCAAAAAATCGGGCGGGCCCACTGAACAATTTCGGGATTCGGCCTTTACAATTGGGGGCGAATTTTTAAGACCACCACAATGCGCGCACCGAATACCTCCACAATGCTTTATCCCGAACTCTTTCGGGCCTTTGAGCATGTCCGTTGGGATCTTGAAAAAGATATTGCGTGGGATGTATTTGACGCGTCACGCCTGACCGATGAGCAGGCGCAGACCATCAAAATGAATGCCATCACCGAATGGGCGGCGTTGCCGGCGACCGAAATGTTCCTGCGTGACAACCGTCATGACAGCGATTTTTCCGCCTTTATGTCCATCTGGTTCTACGAAGAACAGAAGCACGCCCTCGTGCTGATGGAGTACCTACGACGCTTTCGACCGGAGCTAGTGCCCAGCGAAGCCGAGCTGCACGCCGTGAGATTTGAGTTCGATCCGGCCCCCGCTCTGGAAACGCTGATGCTTCACTTTTGCGGGGAGATTCGCTTGAATCATTGGTATCGATGCGCCGCCCAATGGCACACCGAACCCGTGATCAAGCAAATCTACGACACCATTGCCAAAGACGAAGCCCGTCATGGCGGTGCCTATCTGCGCTACATGAAAAAGGCGCTGCTCACCACAGGTCATACCGCGCGTGCCGCATTTGCCAAGATCGGGGTGCTCATGGCCAGCGCACGGCGCACCTCCCAGGCCCTCCACCCCACCAATCTGCACGTGAATGAGTCTCTGTTTCCGAATGACACCGTCCAGAGCCGCACTCCCGAACCCGGATGGCTGGAGCGCTGGCTCGACGAACAAATTTGTTTTGATGCCGGCTGGGAAGGCAGAGTGGCGGAGCGGATTTTGCACAATCTGTCGCTTCTATTCGAGCAGAAATTCGCCACCGTGCAGGAACTGAATCGTTATCGGAAAAGCCTCGTAATCTGACGTCATGTTTGCTAAGCCTGCATTTGAATCGAAGATTATTTCCCCCGATCAAATACCTGAGCGTATATCCTCACTTACCGAACCGATCGTTTTCACAAACGGGGTATTCGATATCGTGCATCGAGGACATGTGACATATCTTGCTCAAGCACGGGCTGAAGGAGCGTCACTGATTGTTGCGCTTAACGATGATGCATCTACAAAGCGGCTTGGCAAAGGAAAAGACCGCCCCATCAATACCTTGGAAGATCGTCTGGCGGTTATCGCGGCGTTGGAATGCGTATCGCTTGTAACGTATTTTTCTGAAGATACCCCTGCCACTCTGATACAGATAATTACTCCACAGGTGCTCGTGAAAGGAGGGGATTGGCCGATCGACGATATCGTTGGCGGAGAATGGACACGCCGACATGGCGGACGAGTCCTTTCTATCCCTTTCAAATACAAACGATCCACAACGCAACTGGTCAATCAAATTCGACAAGCCTAATTACTCCAGAGAACGCTTGGTCATGCGACACTTCGCGAAACACCATCGTCTCAGCTTCGATAACACTCCAGCGTGACTAGCCCTAACAGCGCAAGATGAGGGGCCTCCCGGATGGGTACCGACGTCGGGATATCCCCCGCGAACGCAGACAAACAATTCCGCCACTGGGTTGCATAGCCCCCGTGCACCCACACATGCGTCACATGATGATGCCGCAGGAGTGCCGCTATTCCACCGGTTTGCGCCAAGGCAATGCCGTGAGAAATCGCTGATTGTGAATCAAGGGGTATCGCATCGACGCCCTCCTTCGCCATGGCCGCAATGTCGGTAGGTGGCGTATCACGTGACGCCCCCACCCATGCATGGAGATCGCGGGTGTGATCACGTAGGGCGGTATTCATCAATCCGATCCCGGGGAAGATCCAGCCGCCACTAAATGACATCTGGTCAGGATTGTCGATGCGAATCAGGTCGATGGTCGTTGCGGTGCCGGCACTGACCAAAAGGTGCGTGTCACCGGCGGTGAGTGTGGTCTGGCCGACCAGCCCCAGACCGGATAACCAGCGATCCACACCGAGCTGTTCAGCCCGCGTGTAGCGATTGTCATAACGGGAGATGCGGATCCCCCTTAACGCCAGACTGGCCCTTGGCCGGCACGCAGACGGCGCATCCTGGCCCGAGAGTTGTCGGAATGCATCACGAACGGCCTGTTGAATCGCCATCGGTCCGACCGAGCTCCACACCATGCGCCATCGTGATGACGTGTCGGTTGGATCTGCGGAGAAAAGCGACTCACCGCGAGCGCGCCAGTGCGCCACCAAAGCATCCGCCGAGACATCAGCGTTATCCATGCGATCTGGATTGGCAGTTCTCACCTGGTCCCATAGGATCGCAGGATCGTCGACAGCGTCTGCCGGTACCCGGAGCACCTGAGACTTCACGGTGGAATTCCCGCATTCCACCAGGACTAAACCGTGAGGACTCATAAAATGTCGCCGCGCAAAGAGAGTTCACCAATGGTGATGGTCATGGTCTGATTCTCGCACTCCAACAATAACTGGCCCTGATCATTTACACCGCGATGCCAACCGCGCTGCAATACCGCACCCGTTAACGGATGCACCACACTCACGCGACAATCCACGAGGACATCGCGTCGCATGAACTCCTGCTCCCAACCCTGATCTGGATGATCATCCGTCCATAGGTCGTGTAAATCCTGACATAAGGCGTGCACGAGCGCCGCTGGATCGCTCACCCGCACGCCCAAGCGCTTTAAATCGGCCACGGGACGATCTACGGCCGATGGATCCTGCCATGAGAGATTGATGCCAACTCCCACGATCCACCAATCCACGGATCCTATGGCGTGACGCGATACCAAGACACCCGCCAATTTGGCATCCCCAGCCACGATGTCATTGGGCCATTTCAAGCCGAGCTGCGCTTGGATTTCCGGATAGAGACGCTCTAACACCCGCAATACCAACAGACTGATGCGCGCCGGGAGTGCCCACCATGACGATGCACGGTCTGGGCTCGGCCAGCCCATCGATAAGGCCAGCCCGCCGTCTCGGCTATCCTGCCAGCGCCGGCCGTGACTGCCTTGGCCGCGCGTCTGCTGCAATGTCCAGAGGGCCAGGGGCGTTTGATTCGTCCCGGAGGCGGCCTCACGACACTCGGCCGTAATGCGCCGCAGGACCTCTCGCTGGGTCGAATCTATTGTTGCAATATGCTCACATCGCCACATTGTTGGCATCATAGCCCCATGACTCCGAGGTGTTCGCACGCATCATGAACCGATCCACCCCCATGCTGATCGCCGGTCTCCTGTATGCCTGCGGCATCGCGATCATCTCGCTATCGCCATGGTCGGACTGGGCATGGATCCCGGAATCCCCCCTGGCCTTTGTGTGGGCGCCATGGCCTAAATTCTGGACAGGCTTTGATGTATTCGTGAACATTCTGGCCTACGCACCGTTTGGTATGCTGATCGGCAGAAGCCTCAGTGATCGACTGCGCTATCGCACACTGGGTGCCGCCTGGTCATTGCTGCTCACGCTGGCCGCAGGGCTGCTGCTGTCCATCGCACTAGAAAGTCTCCAAACCTATCTGCCCAGTCGTCGACCCTCCTTGATGGATGTGCTGGCCAACGGATTTGGGACCTTCATCGGGGCATTTTTCGCAAGTGCCTATGCCCAGAATCGCCCGCGCCCAACGATACGAGAGACCACACCGATAGAAATTGGCGCCATCATGCTGCTGGGGATTTGGTTCCTGGCCCAGGCCGCCCCTCAACCCATCTGGCTCGCCCTTGGCGATATCGGCATTCGAACCGACCTGCGTTCGGTGTTCACATGGTTTGCGCCGCCGACGCCCGAGAATCCGGTAATGGAAGCTGAAGTGTTTGCGGCCCAACGTATTCTGGCCGAAGCCCTCTGCGTGGCATCGGCCATCATCAGTTGTGCACTGATTGTGCACCTCACCCTGCTTGATTCGTCCCGATGGTTCGCCCGTTACGACGCTTCCCACTGGGTGCGCACATTGGCCATCGTGACGGTGTTGACATTGACCATCCGTACGGGGTGGATTTCAGTTCTGTCCGCCGTTCGGCCGGACACCTGGTTCACCGCCGGGGCGCAGGCGGGAGTGATCCTGGCCGCGCTCTCCGCCTATGGACTGGCCGGTGCTCGGCCCACACAGCAGCGTGTTGTCGCCATCGCCGGTTTGATCACCACCATCGTATTGGCCAACAGCCTTCCGGAGAGTGGCTATACCAGCACCTTGCACGCGGACTGGTCAAAGGGGCGCTGGTTCAATCTTCAAGCACTTGCCAATCTGTCGGCTACCGGATGGCCATTTGTGGCGCTCGCATGGCTATTTTTTATACTCCCGCGCCAGGCCGTGCGTGCGCTGGAGCGCCATCCAACAGCGCACGCACGGCGATCCGGCCACGTTAAAATCCGGGAATGAGTTACTTTCAGAAACACGTCTTTTTCTGCATCAATCAACGTGATGAAGGGGCCGCCTGCTGCGGCGCCTGCGGGGCCAGTGATATCCAGTCTTACGCGAAAGATAAAATCAAGGCATTAAAAAAAAGCGGTGCTGGTCGAATTCGAATTAACCGTGCGGGCTGCCTAGATCGTTGTGACGAGGGTCCGGTCATGGTCGTCTACCCGGAAGGCATCTGGTATCGCTATGTCGACCAGAGCGATGTCGACGAAATCATTGAAGAACACCTGCTCAATGATCGGCCCGTTGAGCGTTTACGGATTTGAACGCTGCTACGCAACGCTTTTTAATTCCAGGCCCTGCCGGATCCATGGAGGTGGCGCTGGACCTGCCCGCGAAAGAGCATCCCGTGGAGGGTCTCGCTGTGGTCGCCCATCCTCACCCCCTATTCGGAGGCACGCTGGATAACAAGGTGGCCCAGACCATCGCACGTACATTTGTCCAGCACCACATGATCTGCCTGCGACCTAATTTTCGCGGCGTGGGTCAAAGTGAGTCCGAACATGATCACGGCCACGGCGAGGTCGATGATCTCTGGGCGGCTTGGACATGGTTAATCAAGGAATTTTCAACGGTGAGCGGCCAACGCTGGATGGGTGGATTTTCGTTCGGTAGTGTGATGGCGACCCACATTGCCCATGAATGGCCGTCTCATCCGATCGCACAACACCAACCGGAACTCAGTCGCGTTATTTTGGTGGGCCTCGGCATCGCAGACGAGCGCCGTGCACCGGCACCCTTGACGCCCGCGGCACGGTTAATTCATGGTGAAGACGATGAAGTCGTATCATTGGCCGCTGTACTCGATTGGGTGGCCCCGCAACAGCATCCCGTCTTGGTCATGCCGAAGGCCACCCACTTTTTCCATGCCAAGCTTCCATTCCTGCGCGACTGCATCTCACGATGCCTGATGGCATGAACGCGACAGCGCGCGTTCCCACGCGGATGGTGCGATATCTGCTGCTCTTGCTGCTGGCGGTCTTCGGGGCGATCCACACCGGCAGTCCATCATGGGCCGCGATTACTGCGCCACCATCGTCGCAATGGCCAAGCCCGCCAAAACTGGCCGCGCCCTCATGGATGCTGGTCGATGCCACCACCGGACAAACCCTGGCGGCCTCCAATGCCGACCGGATCATCGCGCCTGCCTCACTCACGAAACTGATGACCGCTTACCTGACCTTCTCCGCACTCCGTGAGCGCAAGATTCGTATGGATCAAAGTGTGGCCTCTCCAACAGAAGCGGAAATTCCACAAGGCGCACGAATGTTTCTACTGCCCGGAAAGAACGTCTCGATCAATGAGCTGGTCCAGGGATTGCTGACCCTGGGTGCCCACGACGCCGCCATCGCACTCGCGAAAGCGATTGCCGGTTCCGAAGCGGCCTTTGTAGAGCAGATGAATAAAACGGCCCAAAAACTAGGATTAGCCAATACACGTTTTGCAAACTCCACGGGCGTAGCGCATCCCGACCATGTCTCCACCGTCGCCGATGTCATGCGACTGGCCACCAACATCGTTAACGATTTTCCGGAGTATCTGCGAGAGTTTGGTCGCCGAGAATTTACATACAACGGCATCCGTCAGGTGAACCGCAACCGATTGCTTTGGTTGGACAACTCGGTCGATGGTCTGATCACCGGGCGCAGCGAGACCGAGGGGTTTGCCATCGCCATCAGCGCCCATCGACCGCAACCCGTCGGAACCCGCGAACGCCTGCAACGACGGTTACTGGCCGTCATTGCCGGTGCGGCCTCCGAAGAGACCCGCGCGCAGGAAGGGCTCAAGCTGCTCAATTTTGGTTTCCAACAATTTGATGTCGTACGACTCTTTCGGGCCGACGAAGCCAGCGAAGTGATTCCGGTCTACAAAGGGGTCTCGGGCCACGCGCGCTTACACTTCCCTAAAGATGTATTAGTGGCCATTCCACGTGGCAAAGCCGCCGGGATTCGAACCCAGTTAGAACGCCCGAACGCCCTGCTGGCTCCCGTCACCCTCGGACAGCCGGTGGGTCAATTACGCATCTGGCTCGGCGATACCGAAATCCATCAGGTACCCGTCTCCGCAGCTGAGTCCGTCAAGTCGGCGGGATTACTCCGCCGTGCCATTGACGGCCGGCGTCTGTTGTGGAAGACCTTCTGAGACAATTCTCGTTTCCTCACCGTTGATTAAAAAAGGCAGCGCACCATGATTCAAGGCATTCAAGGCGATCCAACCGTTTACCTCAACGGGGAATGGCTACCCCTATCCGAGGCAAAGGTCTCGGTGCTCGATCGCGGCTTTGTATTTGGTGATGGCATCTATGAAGTGGTGCCCGCCTATGGCCGCAAACCCTTTCGTCTGGAATCCCACCTGCGACGACTGGTGCGCAGTCTGGATGCCATTCGAATTACTAATCCTTTTGATCACAACCGCTGGACGGCCCTGTTCCAGGAGGCCATTACACGCAATCAGGGCGAGGATCAGTTTGTCTATGTCCAGGTGACGCGCGGCGTCGCCAAGCGTGATCACGGATTCCCATCGCCCGAGGTCACGCCCACGGTCTTCGCGATGTCCACACCTTTTCATCCGCCCAGCGCCCAGATGCGGGAAAAGGGCGTGGAGGTCGTATCCCTGCCCGATGAGCGATGGCTGCACTGCGATATCAAGGCGATTGCCCTACTGGGCAATGTACTCGCCCGTCAAGCGGCCACCGACCGCGGCGCCTCGGAGGCCATTATGTTTCGCGATGGATTCCTCACCGAGGGCGCCGCCTGCAATATCTGGATGATTAAAGACGGTGTGCTGTGTGCCCCACTAAAAAACCATCTGGTGCTCGAAGGTGTGCGATACGGGTTGATGGAAGAAGTGGCAGAGAAACTCCAAATACCCGTCCAGATACGCCGGATCCGTCAGGCCGAAGTCAGTACCGCCGATGAGCTGCTGATGACATCCGCCACCAAAGAAGTGCTCCCCATTGTGCGCATGGACCAACGCCCCGTTGGCCATCCATCGCATGCAGGAACGCCCGGGCCGCTCTATAGAAAAATCCGCCAGGCCTACGATGACGTCATCACTGCCACCCGCGCCGCCTGAACTACTGCAGTTTCCCTGTTCGTTCCCGATCAAGGTGATGGGAGCCTGCGCGAATGGGTTCGCAGAGGCCATCGCGGATGTGATTCGATCATTTGATCCCGAATTTGATCCGGCCACCATGGAGATGCGGCCAAGCCGGAATGGCAACTATCTCGGATTAACCGTCACCGTGATGGTCCATTCACGCGAACAGCTCGATAACATTTATCGCGCACTCACTGGTCACCCCATGGTGAAGATCGTTTTATAGGCCAATGAAGCGACGGACGCTGCGCAATGCAGACTATCTTCAGACACTGTCCGCCATGCGAACCTTCACGCAGGAACGTTCGCCCGAGTCCGCGGATGAGCTCTGGCAGGTCGAACACCCCGCGGTATTCACGCTCGGACAGGCGGGCAAGCAATCCCATATCCTCGATGCGGGCGATATTCCAGTCATTCGAACGGAGCGTGGCGGTCAGGTCACCTACCATGGGCCAGGACAGATCGTCGTATATACCTTGGTGGATATTCGTCGGTTGGGCTTGTTCGTCAAGGACACCGTTTGTCGGCTCGAACAGGCCATGATCGAGACCCTCTCGGATTTCGGAATTTCACGTGCCACCCGAAAACCCGACGCACCGGGTGTCTACGTACCCCGCTCGAGCAAGGATGATGAACTGGTAAAAATAGCCGCCATCGGATTAAAGGTCTCCAGGGGCTGCACTTACCATGGCGTTGCGCTGAATAACGCCATGAACCTGGAGCCGTTTGACCGCATCAATCCCTGCGGTTATCCGGGTTTGCGCACCGTCGACATGGCTACAATGGGTGTCCGGGCGGACTGGCAAGAGGTGGCCAATCGCCTGTGTGATCAGATTGAACGGCACCTCCGACACACTCCATGACCCATTACGATCCGCTAAAAAAACAAAAAGGCGCAGACAAGACCTCTCGGATACCCATCAAAGTGGTGGCCGCCGATCCGCTGCCCAAGCCCGACTGGATTCGCGTCAAAGCAGCGGCCACCTCCTCGCGATTTATCGAGATCAAACAGATTCTTCGCGAACACAAACTGCATACGGTGTGTGAGGAAGCCTCGTGCCCCAACATCGGGGAGTGCTTCGGCAAAGGCACGGCCACCTTCATGATCATGGGGGACAAATGCACGCGTCGCTGCCCGTTTTGCGATGTCGGTCACGGACGTCCGGATCCCCTTAATTCGGATGAGCCCGAGAATCTCGCCAAGACCATTGCCGCCATGAAACTGCGGTACGTTGTGATCACTAGCGTGGATCGCGACGACCTTCGCGATGGAGGCGCACAACATTTTGTAGACTGCATTCAGCGGGTGCGCGAACGCTCTCCCCAGACCCAGATTGAAGTCTTAGTCCCCGATTTTCGCGGCCGACTGGATCGTGCCCTGGGCATCTTAAAGGCCGCGCCACCCGATGTGATGAACCATAACCTGGAAACCGTTCCGCGTCTGTACAAAGAAGCACGACCGGGTTCGGACTATCACCATTCCCTTCAGCTGCTGAAGCAATTCAAACAGGAAGTGCCCGGTGTACCGACCAAAAGTGGCCTGATGGTGGGGCTTGGAGAAACCGATGAAGAGATTCTCGAGGTGATGCATGACATGCGGTCCCACGACATCGACATGCTCACGATCGGTCAGTATCTGGCACCCTCCACGAGTCACCTACCGGTGCGCCGCTATGTGCATCCCGATGTGTTTAAACGGTTTGAGAAGGAAGCACAGCGCATGGGGTTTACCCACGCTGCCGTGGGGGCACTGGTCCGGTCGTCCTACCATGCCGATCAACAGGCCCATCAGGCGGGGATTTTCCAGCCTGCTACATAGACGGCTTGGGGCGAACGCTAGCCCAGTTCTTTTGCCAGAATCTTCCGAAGTTCAGAGAAATTCGGCTCTCCAACATAGCGCTTCATGATGTTGCCTTCACGATCCACCAAAAACGTGGTCGGGGTGACCGCCACATCCCCGTACGCCTTCGTCCAGACATTGTCTTTGTCGTGAATGACCAGAAAGGGAATGTTACGGTCCTTCACAAACGTGGAAATGTAATCGGGCCGGTCGTAACTCATGGCCACCGCGATCGTGATGAAGCCCTTGGACTCGAACTCCCGGTGCACGGCCACAAGATCGGGCATCTCTTTCACACACGTGACACAACTGGTGGCCCAGAAGTTCACAAGATACGGTCTGCCTTTCAGTGCGCTGGAGGATACCGATTGCCCCGTGATGGTCTGACCGGACACCAAAGGCGCGGGCGTGGCACGCAACAGGAATGCTGCGCCGATGGCAATCACGGCGACCGCCGACAACACGGCCAGTAATGGTGTTTTTGATGCAGATGTGGGAGTGGTAGTCGTCATAAGTGGCATTATAAGAACATGGAATCGTTCGACCTGCACATCGAAGGAATGACATGCGCGGCCTGTTCCGGGCGAATTGAAAACGTACTGAATAAACTCTCGGGCGTGCACGCGGAAGTCAGCCTGCTCGAGCATCGTGCGCGGGTGACCGGAACCGACATCGATACGGCGATCGGGGCCATTCGTCGGGCTGGCTACGACGCCTGGCCCGCGCATCCACGATCGGCCAGCGCGGCCACGGTGACCGGCTCGACCCCTCGTTCGACATCCCGCCCCATTGATCAGTTCCGTCTATGGCTATCGGTCATTGGTCTGGTCATGATGGGCGCGGAGATGATCATCATGGTGATGGATCACCATGGTCGGATCCCAGTGGCATGGCAATGGGGTCTGGCGACGCTCACGCAGACCGTCGTGGCCTGGCCGTTTTACCGGCATGCCCTGCAGGCCGCCCGGACAGGCACCGCGATCATGGACACACTGGTCAGCATCGGAACGCTCGCCGCGTATGGATGGTCATGCGCAGTCCTCACTCAAATGGAGCAGGTCTCCTGGTTTTCCGGTTCCGCAACGGGGGGGCTGACGTTTTACTTCGAGACATCCGTTGTGGTGCTGGCCATGGTCACCATCGGACGATCCATTGAGCAGCGTGCGCGCCAGCACGCCTTGGACGCACTGTCCCGGTTAATCACGCTGGACACCGCGCCCGTGGAGGTTCGCCATGGTGACACTGGGCAATGGCACGCGCTGCCTCCGGATCAGGTGAGTGTGGGTGATCATGTTCGTATCCCACCGAACACGGCGATTCGTCTGGATTGCGTCATCACCGAGGGTCAGACCGAAGTGGATGAGAGTGCCATGACCGGTGAGAGTCAGCCCGTCGTCAAATCCGTTGGCTTGCCCCTGTTTGCGGGCTGCACCAACCTCGCCGGCACCGTGATCGCGCAGGTCAGTGCCCGATTCTCGGACTCGCGACGCGCCAAGATCGGAGAACGACTCCTGAGCGCACTGGGCTCGCGGGCACCCATCGCGGCCCTGGCCGATAAGATTGCCGCTATTTTTGTCCCCGCGGTATTGCTGTTGGCGCTGGCCACGTGGCTCGGATATTGGTGGGCCGACCGCCCTCAGACGGGCATGATCCACGCCGTGGCCGTCCTGGTCGTGGCCTGCCCATGTGCGCTTGGATTGGCCACGCCCGCGGCCATCGCGACGGGACTCGCGCGCTCCGCACAATTCGGGTGGCTATTTCGAAGTGCAGAAGCCCTGCAACGGGCCGCCGACATTGACCACGTGGTGTTCGATAAGACCGGGACACTGACCTCTGGCCGCCCGAAAGTGCACGCCACCAGCGCCGAGGATCCCTGGCCTTTGTGGCTTGCGGCAGCGGCGAGCGCAGAGCGTGGCGTAGAACATCCGCTTGCCGGTGCCTTGCTCTCCCACGCGGCCGGCCGTCCCATGCCCGACGTGACCGCGGTCCACGTGCACCCGGGTCTTGGCGTAAGCGCCGCCCTCCTGGACCCTGTCAGTGCACGTGCCCTCTCACTGCGTGTCGGACAACCCACGTGGATCAACCGGGCACCCGCGACCATCGCCCATCTGCATCCCGATGCCAGTGCCGTGGATGTGGAGATAGATGGAACGTGGGCGGGCCGCATCTGGTTGGTCGACACACTGCGCGAGGAGGCGCCCGCGGCCATACACCACCTGACGCATCAGGGCATCAGCAGCGAGATTCTGAGCGGAGACCGGGAACCGGCCGTCCAGCGCGTTGCCAGAGCGCTCACTATTACTGCCGCCACCGGTGAGACCAGCCCCGAACAAAAGGCCGAGTGCTTGGACCGCTACAGGACGCAAGGCAGGCACTGTGCCATGGTGGGCGATGGCATTAACGACACCTCGGCGATGGCACATGCCCATCTCGGCATCGCGATGGGCTCGGGCGCAAACCTTACACTGGAGACCGCCGATCTGACCATATCCAGCCCACGACCCCTGATCGGCGTGGCGCATAGTCTGGCCTTAGCGGGATCCGTCATGAAGCGAGTAAAAGAAAATCTATTTTTTGCGTTTGCTTTTAATACACTGGCGATTCCGATGGCCGTCGCGGGAAAACTCTCTCCGGCCATCGCAGGAGCCGCCATGGCCTTGAGTTCATCTCTGGTCATGATCAACGCCGCGCGATTGCTGCGCTGGACACCCGATCGTTAATTCTAGGGAGTGGTGATGACCGCAACGGCATTTGAAGTGCTGGGTATGACCTGCGGAGGGTGCGCTAAATCCGTCAGTCGCTGTATTCAGTCAGTGGCCCATGTGCAATCCGTTAACGTGGATCACACGACCCACCGAGCCACCGTAACCTGGGCGAGCGGATGCAGCCCAGACCATCAACACACGGCGATACAGGATGTCTGCGCCGCGGTCACCGCGGCCGGTTTTGAATGCCGGCCGCTTTAAACCGTATCAGCGTATTGGCGTGACGGTGGCGCCCGCGTCATTCGTGGGCGTGACGGTGGTACTGGTACTGGCCGACGCCGGTGTGGACACCGATGTCTGGGGTGCCGGCGATGCCGGTGCCGCCGGCTTCTGATCCCCGCCCGACTGCAACTTCATACGGGCCAGCTCGGCCTCAGAAATAACCTCAAAGGCACGCACCACACGACGCACACCCGACACACGTGAGGCGACATCTGCGGCACGGTTAGCCTCACGCTCTGTCACGATGCCCATTAAATAGACCGTGCTGGATTCTGTCAGCACCTTGACGATATTGGCCTGAATATCTTTTGCCTCCACCAGAGAGGTTTTGATGCGCGTGGTCAATACAGTATCCGCACCATAGGTCCGAATGGATGGCGGCAATCCCACGACCACTTCATTGATCACGGAACGGACATTCTCCACCTGAGAGAGTTCACGTACCGCCTCGGACCTCGTGGCTTCGTTCGGAACATATCCGGTGAGCAAGGCGATTCGGTTGTAACTCGTCACGCTCAGAGACACCTGATCCGATTTAAAACGATCCCGAAATCGATTAAAGGCTTTGAATTCAATGAGCTGATCTTCCGTAATGGCGCCCGTGGTACGGCGATCCGAAATGGACAAGGCGCCGCCCACCACGCCAGTGGCCACCACCGGAAAGCAACCGGACAACAATAGGGTGCTGGCACACACCAAAGAAACGGTCACTACAGAAAAGAGGTGTCGCATACGGATCCCTTATAAGAAGACCCCGATTATAGGACCCGATCCCCATCAAAGGCATTAGGGATCCACCGAAGATCTCCACCGTCAATGGCGATCACATCAAAACGCAGTGCAGAAAACCCGGTATGCCGGTGCCGCTGCAACCAACACTGGGCCGCCCGAACCAGGCGCCGCTGTTTTGCGCGATGAATAGTATCGGCAGCGCCGCCGAAGCGGGACCGCTGCCGAGATCGAACTTCAATGAATACCAATGTGCTGCCATCGCGCATCACCAGATCCAATTCCCCGACACGATAACGGAGGTTACGTCCAAGCAAGACCAGGCGCTGACGGATCAGATAGTCCAGTGCGCGATCCTCGGCCTGGCGTCCATGCTGCTGCGCTGCCGTCAAGGCTTTTGAGGGAGAATCCCGGGATGGCGAACAACTCATTTCCGGCGGGATTGTATGTGGCGGCAACGCCCATCGGCCATCTGGACGATATCTCCCAACGCGTGCGGGATGCACTTACACGCTGCGATCGTATTTATGCCGAAGACACCCGGCGTACCCAGACGCTGCTCCATGCATTGGGCATCGTACGTGATCGGACGGTCCTGCATGCCCTGCATGAACATAATGAATACACGGTGCGCGATGACGTGATCGCCGCCATCGAACACGGTGCATCCGTGCTCATGGTGTCCGATGCCGGGACACCGGCCATCAGCGATCCCGGATTCCTGGTGGTGGACGCCGCATGGGCCCACGGGATTCCGATCAGTCCCCTGCCCGGCCCGAGTGCGGTGATCACTGCACTCAGTGTCTGTGGGTTCGCCCGATGGCCGATGTGTTTCTGGGGATTTGCGCCGACCAAGGCCTCTGCGCGTCGATCATGGCTGGAAAATCTGGCCAGCACCGGTGGATTAGCGGTGATTTTTGAGGCCCCGCATCGCGCGGATGCCTCACTGACGGACTGTGCAGCAGTGTTCGGGGACAGCACGCCCATGCTCTATGCGCGCGAACTCACCAAACAACACGAGACCTTGTTACGAGGATCCATTCGCGATATTCAACATCGGGTGGCGGAGCACCAACGACAGGACCCCGGTGCGGCCAAGGGCGAGATGGTCTGGGTGTTTGATCTCGGAGAGAAAAAAACCGTGAGCGCCGATCACGCCCAGCTGATGGCATGGGCCGATGCCCTGCGCGGCGAAATGCCCGCTGCAAATGCAGCGAAATGCCTGATGAAAATGTGTGGGGTCACGCGCGATGAGGCCTATCAGGCCATACTCGGCAGACCGATCAGCGGCGTTTCGCCTTACGCTCCAGATTGATCAAATGATCAACCACCTGCAGGGCGCGGGCGTGGCTGCCTCCCACCATCGCGGGTGACGTCACATAACGACCATGAATACCAAACGTGGGCACTCCATCGATCTTATAGGCGGCCGTGAGCGCGTTGGCACGCTTTTGCTGGGTCTGGACACCAAAGGAGTTCCAGGTGGTCTCAAACTTCGCCACATCGATGCCCTGTTTTTTTGCCCACTCGGAGACCTCCATCAGCATGCCCATCGCATTGCCGCGCTGATGGATTTCGTCAAAGACTTTTGGCGTCAGTTTTTCCAGTAGCCCGAGGGCGTCCAGGGTATAGAAAATCTTCTGATGCGTGTCCCCACGAAATGCGACGTGAACCTTTTTAAAGGCAACATCCGGCCCCAGAGAGGCCTTCCATTTGTTGACGTGAGGCTCAAGGTGGTAGCAGTGGGGACAGGCATACCAGAGGAACTCCAATACCTCGACCTTGCCGGGAGAAGACACCGACACTGGCTCACGCAGCACTTTGTAATCAATGCCCTCATCAATGGTCTGCTGGGCCAAAGCGATGGCAGGAATACCCAGGCCGCCGACACCCGTCACGGCCCCGACAGAGGCAAGCCCCAAAGAAAATGATCTGCGATTCAAACCCATATCGGCACTCTTGGTGAATTAACGCATCGTCACACGAATCACACTGGACTCAATACCGTTTTCTGACACGCGCGCCTTCGCTTTGTTCAATTCTTCGATAGAGGCGTAAGGACCCAACCGCACGCGATGAAACGTCACACCCTCTTTCACGGTGTCACTGACCTTGGCCTCAAACCCTAGAATGGCCATCCGCGCCCGCATCTGCTCTGCATCCTCTACGGATTTAAATGCGCCGACCTGAATCAAATACGTCAAACCACTGGGGGAAACGGCCTTGGTGTCGATTCCGGCATCGGCCGCGGATTCGGTTTCACCAGCATCCTTGGAGAGTAGACCCTTGTTCGGGTCCACCACGTCATCGGTGTCCGGCCGTACGACAGCGGACTTCCTCTTATCTGCGGTCGATTTGGTGCCGACCCGATCCACAAACGGCAAGGGCGACTGGGTAATGTAGAGCGCAATCACTGCGGACACGAGCAGGCCGAGTGCCAGACCGGCTGAGAACGGGCTCAGCCGGGCCAGAACGTGAGGGGGCTTCGGTCGGTGCCGAGAGTTTGGAACTGCGCTGGGTCGCATGAAAAAGACTCTAACACTACATACGATTTGGTGCCGAAACGCCCAACAGCCTCAGACCCGACCGCAGCACCTCAGCGGTTGCCGCGACGAGCACAAGCCGCGCCGATCGCAATCCAGTGTCGTCCACCAAGACCCGCTCACTGTTATAAAAGCCATGGAAATCCGCGGCCAGTTCCCGCAGATAAAAGGCCATAACGTGGGGCGATAACTCGGCGGCGGCATCCGCGATTGCTCCCGGAAATTCCGATAATCGGTTCAATAAGACCTGCTCTTTCGGGGCGACTAATGCACCGAACGTGTCCTTATCCATTGCCGACACCTGCGCTAACACCTGGGCCGCATCCTGATTGGACTGGACCAACACACTGCAACATCGGGCATGGGCGTATTGAACGTAGTAGACCGGGTTGTCTTCGCTGCGTGAGAGCGCAAGATCCACATCAAACACAAACTCACTATCCGCCTTGCGCGATACCAGAAAAAACCGTACCGCATCCCGGCCGCGCTGTTCATCCACAGCAATCATCTTATCGGTAGGATCATCCATCTCACCGGACCAGGTGATCAGATCCCGTAGGGTCACATAGCTGCCTGCACGCTTAGAGATTTTGACCTCCTGGCCACCACGCATCACGGTGACCATTTTGTGGAGCACGTAATCGGGAAACCCGTGGGAAATGCCAATATTTAAGGCCTGCAATCCTGCGCGGACACGGGCCATCGTGCCGTGGTGATCAGACCCTTGAATATTGATCGCCTTGCTAAACCCCCGCTCCCATTTGGTCACGTGGTACGCGACATCCGGGACAAAATACGTGTAACTGCCATCGGACTTACGCATCACACGATCTTTATCATCGCCAAATGTGGTCGAGCGCAACCAGAGGGCTCCTTCATGCTCATAGGTATGCCCGCTTTTGATCAGGGCATTGACAGTGGACGCGACCCGACCATCACTGTAGAGCGAGGATTCCAGGTAATAACGATCGAACGCCACACCAAAGGCGCGAAGATCTAAGTCCTGTTCGTGCCGCAAATAGGTCACCGCAAAGCGCCGAATGTCCTCCAGATTCTCCACATCGCCCGTTGCAGTCACGGGTGTGCCGTCAAACGCACTCACGGTCTCCTGACGGCAATAGGCCTGTGCGATATCCCCAATGTAGTCTCCGCGATAACCGTCTGCGGGAAAGGCGGGATCATCCGTTGCCACGCCCTTGGCACGGGCCTGCACGGATACGGCGAGATTATTGATCTGCGCACCCGCATCGTTGTAATAAAACTCACGGGATACCCGCCACCCATTGGCCTGCAGCACAGCCGCTAGGGTGTCGCCCAATGCCGCCTGCCGACCATGCCCCACATGCAAAGGACCCGTAGGATTGGCCGACACGAACTCCAACAGCACATGGGGAGAGTCGGACGTCACGGGCGTCATGCCGAATGACGCCCCCGCCTGGGCAATGTTGCGCAGCACGGTCGCACGTACCGCGGCATGGAGCCGAAAATTAAGGAATCCCGGGCCGGCCACCTCGACTCCTTGGGCAAATTCCAAGAACCCGTCAATGCCCTGAAGGCCGGCGGCCAGGGCCTGACCAATCTTCGGTGGGGGCATGCCCAGGGGCTTGGCCAACCGCAAAGCAATATTGCTGGCCACGTCACCATGCTCGGATTGACGAGGCTTTTCCAGACTCGCCAACACCATATCCGCGGTGATGTCGGGCAGGGATTTGGCCTTTTGCCGGGCCAATCCGCACACTGCATCCCACAAAAAACCAGCAAGTTGTCGTCGTTGAGAATCGAGCATTTCTGAGGGACATCGATGAACTGGCGCGTCTGGCAGGAATCGAACCTGCGACCCTTGCCTTCGGAGGGCAATACTCTATCCACTGAGCTACAGACGCGTTGTCGGCCTGAAGGCATTCCTTCAAACCAGTGACGAAGGGCCCGATTCTACCTTTAGGGGCTATTTCATTGAATTTCAACAACTTTTGACCTGTGTGGCCCGTCACATCTGGCGATAATTGCTGCACCGCAGTATTATCGGCGAATCCGTTCCATTGACCCTCTCATAACCGCTATGTCCTCCGTCATCACCAGTGAAATTATTGAGAACAAGACCTTCGACGAGATCAGTCTCGGTGACTCGGCGCGCCTTGTGCGCACCCTGACGAAATCCGATATCGAGGGATTCGCTGCCGTCTCGGGCGACACCAACCCGACCCATTTGGACAGCGCTTACGCGTTCGACACCCCGTTCCACGAAATCGTGGGGCATAGCATGTGGAGCGGTTCGCTGATCTCCAGTCTGCTGGGCAACGAGCTGCCCGGTGTTGGAACGGTCTACCAGGATCAGAAACTGCATTTCAAGTTGCCCGTGAAGCTCGGTGACACCCTCACGGTCATGATTAGGGCACTGGCAAAAAACAATGCCACCAAGGCGGTCACCTTCGATTGCCTGGTCACCAATCAACGCCAGGAGCTTGTCGCCACCGGCGAGGCCACGGTGCTGCCCCCAACAGTCAAAGTGAGACGGGAAAAAATCCATGCGCCGAAAATGCAGCTCTTCGATCCCGAAGCTCGTCTGAAGGCGTTGTTAGCCTTGGGAGAACATCTCGAGCCGATTGCCTGCGGCATCGTGCACCCCTGCGAAGAAGGCGCCCTGCAGGGTGCCATCGAAGCGGCAGAAGGCGGCCTTATTCGCCCCGTACTGATCGGGCCCAAGGCCCGCATCATCGACATCGCAAATGCTCACGGTTTAAATCTGGATGCCTTCGAAATCGTCGACACACCCCACAGTCATGCATCGGCCGAGATCGCCGCGAAAATGGCAGCAGAGGGCCAACTCGAGGCGTTAATGAAAGGCAGCCTGCATACCGACGAATTCATGCGGGCCGTGGTGACCAATCCGGCGCTGCGCACGAAGCGACGCATTTCGCATATCTGGCGCTTCGATGTGCCTCTTTATAACAAGCCCCTGCTGATTACCGATTGCGCCATCAATATCAATCCCACCCTGATCGAGAAGGTCGACATTGTCCAAAACGCGATTGAACTGGCCCATGTGCTGGGCAATCCCAATCCGAAGGTGGCTATTCTGTCGGCCGTAGAGACCATCACGCCCACCATCGCGTCCACCCTGGATGCTGCCGCACTCTGCAAAATGGCCGATCGCCGTCAGATCACGGGCGCCGTACTCGATGGTCCACTGGCATTTGATAACGCGATCTCGATCGAGGCGGCCCGGATTAAGAACATCGATTCGCCCGTGGCCGGTCAGGCGGACATTCTGATTGCCCCGGACCTGGAGGCGGGGAACATGATCGGCAAGCAATTGGAATACCTCGGTGGTGCCACCTCCAGTGGTATTGTGCTTGGCGCCCGTATTCCCTTGGCGCTGACCAGCCGTGCAGATGGGCCCGCCGCACGCATGGCCAGCGCGCTACTGGCAAAACTCATGGCCCATCATTACAGAACACACAAACCCTAATACCCTGACACGTGAATTCAACAACTGTTGCGCAACGGACCTCGACGTCCGTGATCCTGGCCGTCAACATCGGGTCCTCGTCATTGAAATTTTCGACCCATCCGGTGGTCCTCAATGACTCAGATCGTGCTGCCGGCGCCTCCATTTTCAGTGGCAGCGTTCAGGGATTAGAGCCCGGTGGCAAGCCGTTCGTGGCATGGTCAAAAAACGGTTTGAAACACCAGGAAGGTCTTACGCTCCACGATCATGAAGACGGTCTCGAGGCTGCGCTACGGGTTCTAAAAACAGTATTGGCCCGAGAACTTCATGGCATGGATATTCATGCAGTGGCCCACCGGGTCGTCCATGGCGGCGAGCATTTTTCTAAAGGCATCGTGGTCACCCCAGAAATTCTCGATGAGCTGCACAGACTCGATCCGTTAGCCCCCTTGCATCAGCCACACAACCTGCGCGGCATCCAGGCCTTCATGCAGATATTTAAAGACGTGCCTCAAGTGGCCTGCTTTGACACCGCGTTTCATGCCGGCATCTCAAAAGCCGAGAAGACATTTCCATTGACACAGGCCCTCTACGAACAGGGGGTCCGCCGCTACGGGTTTCATGGACTGTCCTATCAGTACATCTCGTCGCGTCTGGCAGACCAGACATCGAGTGCGCGCAAACGTTTATTAATGGCCCATTTAGGTAACGGTTCGAGCCTGTGCGCCTGTTTAAATGGCAATAGTTTTTCCACCACCATGGGGTTTTCGGCGGTCGGCGGTCTGATGATGGGCACGCGCTGTGGAGACCTGGATCCCGGCGTCATTCTCTATCTCGTGCAACAAGGACTCGATGCCAAGGCCCTGGAAAACCTGTTTTATCGTCAGTCCGGTTTGAAGGGGCTCTCCGGTATTTCCGCCGACATGCGCACCCTTCGAGAAGACGGCAGCGAATCGGCCCGTTTTGCAATCGAGGTCTATCAGCGCCGTGTGATTCGTGAAGCCGGCGGATTAATCGCCGCCATGGGCGGAGTCGATGCCATTGCATTTGCTGGCGGCATCGGCGAAAACGATCAACAACTAAGGGCCGATGTCTGCGATGGCTTAGGATTTCTAGGCCTGACGTTGGACAAATCGGCCAACCGAAGTGCCCCGAATACGGCCATCACTGCGATCCATGCGCCGGGCAGCACCGTCGAGGTCTGGGTGGTGCCCACCGATGAGGGAATCGTTGCCGCAGAAGAAGCGCTGGCGCTACTCTAGCCGGCATGTCGTTGATTGTTTTATCGGATGCCTGCCTTGCCTTTGGCCATGTGGACCTGCTGTCGCACGCGGACTTCTCTCTTGCGGAGGGCGAACGGATTGGCCTGATTGGCCGCAATGGCACGGGGAAGTCTTCTCTTTTAAAAATTCTTGCAGGAGCACAGAAGGCGGATTCCGGTACGCTGCAACTGCGACAAGGCCTGCGCATAGCAGCAGTGGCACAAGAGCCCCTGCTGGATTCCAACAGCACCATCTTTGATCAAGTGGCGATTGGTCTTACCGAGGCCGTAGCACTGCGCAAGGAATTTGAGCAGCTTGATCATGCCCGTGATGCAGCACGCTTTGATGCCATTTCAATGCGACTCGATGCGATTGGCGGATGGACATGGGAACAGCGGGTGGATGAAGTCTTGCAACGGCTACGGCTGGATCCCAAGGCGGGCATCGAGAGTCTTTCCGGGGGCAACAAGAAGCGAGTGGCACTGGCCCAGGCCTTGGTCGCCATGCCCGATGTGCTGCTCTTAGATGAGCCCACCAACCATCTGGACATCGATTCGATTCTCTGGCTGGAAGAGCTGCTGCTGGCGTTCCGTGGAGCGGTGGTGTTTGTCACCCATGACCGGGCATTTCTGAATAATGTCTGCACCGCAATCGTAGAGCTTGATCGTGGCGAACTGAAACGCTATCCCGGAAACTTTTCCCGCTATCAGGTGCAGAAAGAAGAAGACCTTGCCGCCCAGGCCAAGGCCTTTGCGCGGGCCGATAAGTTGCTGGCCCAAGAGGAAGTATGGATTCGCAAAGGGGTAGAGGCCCGCCGCACCCGCAGCGTGAGCCGCATCGCCCGGCTGGAAAAGCTGCGCCTAGCGCGTGCCCAGCGCCGCGAGGTGATGGGCAATATCAATTTGAGTATCGCCAGTGGTGAGCGCAGCGGCAAGGTCGTGGCCGAACTTATTGATGTGTGCAAGTCGTTTGACCGGCCGGTGATTCACAATTTTTCTGCAACGATTCTACGGGGGGACAAGATTGGATTGATCGGCCCCAATGGCGCGGGCAAGACGACGCTACTCAAAACAATTCTGGGGGCGCTGCCACCCGATAGCGGCACGGTGAAGCTGGGCACCAAGCTTGAGATGGCCTATTTTGATCAGATGCGCGAGACCTTGGATCTGGATGCCACGCTGGAAGATTTCATTAGCCCCGGCAGCGAGTGGGTCGAGATCAATGGCGAGCGCAAACATGTCAAGAGCTATCTGGGGGATTTTCTGTTTGCGCCAGAGCGCGCCCGATCGCCGATTCGGAGTCTTTCCGGTGGTGAGCGCAATCGGCTGTTGCTGGCACGCTTGTTTGCGCGGCCTGCCAATGTGCTGGTGCTGGACGAACCCACCAATGATCTGGATGTTGAAACATTGGATTTATTGGAAGAGCTGCTGCAGAACTATTCGGGCACCGTGTTTCTGGTGAGCCACGACCGGGCATTTCTGGATCAGGTGGTGACCAGCACCATTGCTTATGAAGGCGATGCCACCTGGCGGCAGTATGTGGGTGGCTATGAAGATTGGGTGCGGCAGCGGCCGACCGGTTCGGCACAAGAGACGAGCCTTTCAATCAAACCCGCAGCAAATGCTACGGCTGTTGGTGCAGCAAAAAAGATGGAACCTGCTTCTGATACTGCTCTAAAGCCCAAACCCGCAAAGCCACTCAAACTGAATTCCAAAGAAAAACAGGAGCTGGCTGCAATTCCGGACCAGATTACAGCGCTTGAAAAAGAACAGGCGGAAATCAGCGCCCAGCTGGCCGACCCCGAGACCTATAAGTCAGATGGTTCCCGCGTGGCCCAGCTTCAGGCCCGTTTTGCGGAGATTGATGCGCTTAATGAAAAGCTGTTGGTGCGCTGGGAAGAACTGCTGGGCCGCCAGGAAGCGGCGGGGTAATGTAGGGCGCTTGCCGCCGCCTAGACCTCTACCGGATCGACATCCACATGGCAGTCCAAGTCCCGATGCTCTGCCATCCAACTCTCCGCAACCGCTAAAAGCTGGTGCAGGGCAGGGCGCGCGGAGGACTCCAGAACAATCTGACCGCGCCACTTCCCCGCCTGCATTTCAGGATATCGTGCGACGGGCCCATAGGCCGTGACGGGCCAGCCATGTTGCGCAGCAAATTGTTGCAGCTCATCGCGCAACACACGCAGCAATTTCCGGGTCTTCGCCTCGTCACGATGGGCGGCCCGAATGGCCGCCATATGGGAAAAAGGTGGAAGATTCGCTGTTTCTCGGTCCAGCAGTTCGGCGCGCGCATAGCCCGCGACGTCCTGCTTCAGCAGATAACGATAAAGGCGATGCTGAGGATATCGGGTCTGGATCAGGACACGTGCGGCCACCCCGGACTGTTCGTGGCGGCCCGCCCGTCCGGCCACCTGGATCAGGGTGGAAAACAACCGCTCAGGCGCGCGGAAATCGGGATTGATCAGTTGCGTGTCCGCGTCGGCCACCACCACCAGACGCATGCGCGCAAAATCGTGACCCTTAGCCAGCATCTGGGTGCCCACCACGATATCCACTTCGTGACGTTGAATCTTTTCGATTTCCGCCGCCAGGGCCTTGCCCTGCCGAACCGTATCCCGGTCAATGCGCAGAATCCTGGCCGAGGGAAATGCTGCGGCGAGCGTATCTTCCAGTCGTTGAACGCCTCGTCCGATCGGCGCCAGATCCAGATCACCACAATCCGGGCATTGGCGCGGGACCGGCGATCCGTTGCCGCAGTGATGGCATTGAAGGCGCCACTGAC
>JACCDW011897847.1_pt1 | contig 34241 bp, 20 predicted proteins | sample 7449781 | NCBI WGS metagenome assembly JACCDW01 (sample SAMN15323449, study PRJNA562643) | freshwater metagenome | isolation source: river surface water | place: USA:Blue River Watershed | collected 2017-08-18
TAACATCGTTATGCGTGCATTGCCCATATTCACCCCATTCGCCATAGCATAAACTATCACAAGATTTAATATTTTTACATTCTTCAGTTTCTTCAAGTTCTCTTTTATTTTTTTCAATTTCTTTACCACCCCATTCAGCCTTTTCATATTCTCTAGTTCTCTTTTTATATGATTTTTCACCTGGCTTTGTACAAGTAGTAATGTTACAATCCGACCATTCAGTCCATTCTGTATAATTGCCATCTTTTCTTAAAACAAGATACCAAATAAGAAGTAAAATGAATGCGACTGTAATAATTCCAAACACATTAACAGATTGGCGACGGGATGGTCTACGCATCATCATTGGGTTCATCATCATCATCGGATTCATCATCATCGGATTCATCATTGGGGATTGATACATTTTTAATATTTTGTATTAATCAATTATATTAATAAAAAAATAAAAATAGTTAATTAATATAAAAATTAATTAATTAAATCATAATATTTTGAGTTAGTAATGGATAATAAATGTGACTCAGAAGATATAATAGAATTAATAATAGAATAATTAATTATAGTATTGCTAATAAATTTAATATCATTTAATTGATCATTTGGTTTAAATATAATAATATGTGAATTGCCAGATGATAAAATAATTGGTATGATTGGATGTTTAATAAGTATATACGTCATTTCATCCTGTAATTTAAAATTATAATCATAAAATATAATAGAATCAAATGTTAATTTATTATTAGTTAAGTATGAATTATAAATATTGTACCAATCAGAAGAATCAGAAGCAATAACTTTAATAATTTTATTACGGTGTCGTTTGTAAACATTTTTATTTTTATAATTAAAATTTTCAAATTGATTTACTATTAAATTAATAATAGTATCATTAGTGGTATTAATAATTAATAATATTGCGTTAGAATTATTAATATTATCTAATTGATTAATAGAATAATAATTGTCTGAATAAGAATTAGAACCAGTAATATTACTATTATTAATGTTGCATTTAAAGAATTTATTAATGTTAGATTTGATAATAATATTATTATTATAATTTTTTTTAATAATTGTGAATTGATATAAGTCAATAAATTCCTTATCTTGTTTTGATAAAAGATTATGATATTTATTAGTTTTAAAGTTATCAAATAAACAAGAAAACGATTCAGAAACTTCTGTTAAGAAGTTATTATCATTAAAAACATTATTTAAATAATCTAAATTAATTAAATATTCAGTATAATATGTATTATTGCTAAATGGTAATAATACATCAATTTTTTGACCGGTATTTGTTAAATTTGTAGATGAATATAGTTTTTTAATAGAATATTTCATAAAATCATTTTCATAAAGATTCCAAGTGTCGGAATTTTGTAGCAAATTAAATATTTTTTTACCATTAAAGCAAGTAAATATAAATCTACCATTTGGTTTTAAATAATACTGTAATAATTGAATTAAATTAATTAAATTTGAGTCACTAGATATAATATAATGAATTGCAAAGTTACAAATCATAACATCGATTGATTCTTTTTGAACATTAAATTTATCAATAGATTTAATAATATCTTTATAATTTGAATTTAAATTTATTTCTTGCGTAAATATTTTCATATTTTTATGTTTATTTGATTTTAAATTAAATTTTCTATTAATTAATTCCATTAAAGCATTTTTATCATTATCTAGAAAAATACCATTTTTAAATCCTAAATTATTAATGCGCCCCAAGTCTTGTCCCTTTCCAGATGCTAAATCAATAATCCAATCAGTATTATTTCTGTCAGTTAAATTTGAACTAATAATTGTTTCTAATAAATAAGATTTTACAAATGAATTATATGATCGTAATGCTTTATATAATTGATTATCATCAATTAAGAAATAATTATTATTATCTGATAATAGCATTTCAAAAGTTAAAGGATTTCTAATATTATTCCAAATGAGTTCTGCGATTTTAAAATAGTTTCCAAAATATTCACCTCTATTTAATTCAACAGTTCTATCAGTTCTAACTTTTTTTAAATTCCAATTATCATTAATATATGAAAATTCACAAATAGAATTATCTAAATTATTTTCGGTAGAAATAAAAATATAATTAATAGGTTTATCACTAGTTGAAAATTGAATAGGAAAATAATTTTTACTAATAAATTCATCTGGAATAATTTTATTATAATTTGCCATATAAGTTAAATTTAATTTATCAAAATCTTGTTTTGATATACCTGAAAATAATATATAAATATGTGAATTAGATTTAATATTAAGAGTATTATACGGATAATGTGAATATAAATTTTTTGGCAATTTTTTTACATAGAAGTCAATAGTGATTTCATCAATAGGTTTCCATTTATATCCAATCATATTATTATAATTTGAATTAATTTGATATTTATATGATGAATTTATTGCCGTTGACGATGGTGTAAAAATTAAACCATCAATATGATAATCCTTTACATTTTTCTTTTTATTATAGAAATCTTGTAATTCTTTTTTATAATTATTAGTTAATTTAACATATTCTTTGCATTCCGCATTTAAATGTTTTATTTTGTCAAACCCAGTCTTTATTAAATCAAATCTAGATTCGAATGGTATATGTGCTGTAGAATTATTGTTTAATGCAATAATATCAAAAATATATAATTTGATATCATTATATGAAATAGATTCATCATTTTTAAAATTATTAGATAAAATAAATTCGGAATCTAAAATGGTATAATTATTTTTTTTAATGTCGTCATTAAATTCTTTTAATTGATAAACTTTATTAGTAATAATTTTTATATTTTTTAAATCGTTATGTTCATTATAAATAATAATACATCGTTGGCCATCAATTTTATCAGTGACATAAAATGAAGTAATTTGAGGTTGAATATTTTTTACATATAATTCTGAGTTCATTTCAATTACGTTATTTAATAATTTTTTTAGTCCTGATTTATATTTAAAATTTTCTAAATATAATTTATTTGTAATTATAAATTTTGCAATTAAATAAATATAATCTTGATAATTATAATTTATTGTATCATCAATAATTTTATGTATAAAAGATATAGTATCATCTAAATCGGTTTTAACAATATTATTAGAATTTAAAAATTCAGTTTCTAAAATTAATTCATTAAATAAATCATAATTTATTTCATCAGTAATATTAGATAAATTATATTGCTTGAATAATCTATTTTTTAAATCTTTAATATTATTTTGTTTTAAATCAACATTATTTACTAAATCTAAATCAATTTTAAATTTTTTATCTTTTAATATAAAACTCAATCTTAATTTAATATTAACTAATTTAATATCTTTAAGATTGAGTTTTTTAAATTCTTGCTCTGTTAATTTTTCTTCTGTTTTTAATTTAATATTATATTTTTTAATTTTAGAAGAATTTAAATGGCCATTATATGGCTTTGTTATGCTCTTCTTTTTTAAATATATATCTTTATTTAAATTAATGCCGTCTTTAAATTGTTTAGTAATTCTAACATTTGTATAATCATTTGTATTATAATAAATTTGTATTTGTTCATTTATTATAACCGTTGAACTTTCTTGTTTTAAATAATCAAATATTTTTTTATATAAATCTTTATCTTTTACTAAATGAAAACTAATCTCTAATTCACTATTAATCTTATTTGATTCATTTTGTAATGAATCATTATATTTAGATACTATATTATTAATGATCTCCATTGTTTACTATTATATTAATAATACTATTTTAAATTCAATTTTAATTTGAACAACTTAATTTATTATATACATTACATAATTTTCTATGTTTAATTATATCACTGTCAATTCTAAAATCGTAACATTGTTTGCAATAACTACAATTAATTTTATTACCAATATGGCAACAATTACATAATGTACAATGTTTTAATTTACAATGAGATGTTACTAATATATCGCAAATAGTGCAATAATCATATTCATTATTTGTATTTGATACTTCAATATTTATTGTAATTTCAGGTGATAAATGTGTTTGTTTGTTTAATAATAAAGATTTAGAATCGTCAGATATTTTTTTTTTTGAAAGCAAGTGTGACAAAATTTTGAATACCATTTTTGATTTGAGATTTTGATTTTTATTTTTGATTTAATAATTTTCATTTAATAATTTAAATTATTAATATGTATTATATTAATAATAATTTAAAATTGAATTTTTAAATTATTTAAAAATATAAAACGTGCTATTATGAAAAATCAACTATTAATCAAATATCAAAAAATTTTAAATAATTTACAATTTACCATACCAACAATTATATATAATAACAAAAATTATAACAGAATTAGACGGTCAATAATTTTATTAATTGCAAATATTTTTCAAAAACATAAAAAATTTAAAACTAAACCATATAATATACAATCAGATATTATTATTAATATTGAATTGTCGTGTTATAATCAGACAATTACTAAATCAGATGAACTATTAATTTTTCAAAGTTGGGAAAATGAAAAATTTGTTTATTTATATTATTTAACTTGTAATAAAATAACAAAAAATTTAGATATTGAATCAGAAGTTTGTTCAGATTATTTAATTAATTTAATTATTAATGATCAAATTAATATTAATAAAATTGGTTCAATGACATCAGAAGATTTAAATCCTGAAAAATCAAAATCAATTAAACAAAATATTAATATTCGTAATAATCAAGAAATTAAAGAAAAAACTAGTATATTATATTCTTGTAAAAATTGCGGTAAAAAAGAAGTTACTATTAAAGAGTATCAAGGCCGTTCGTTAGATGAAGGGACAAATTTATCACTTTCTTGTCAATTTTGTAAATTTTCGTGGATTGTTGGTGGTTAGACAACTGTTAATTAATAATTTTATTTTTTTATTAAAAATAAAATGTTACAAATAAAATACGCTTCGATCTTATTTAATATGAAAAAAAATATGTATAGTTTTATCATACGATTAATTAATGTTAAACACGATGAAATATTAGAAAAAGATAGTATTAAATCGATACATCATAGAATTATTAATTCTAGAAATGATTGTATAATGCACGCATACAAAAATATTGACATAATATTATTTAGTTCAATTCAATAATATTATTCATAATCTCTAATTGTAATAAATTTAGCACGCAATGGCACATTTTCATTTGAATATTCGTCAAATTTTATAGTTGCAAATTTATTTTTATAAATAGTATTAAAATTTTCATTTGCTAAACTATACATTTTTTTTCTATTTTTTAATGTATCATTTGGTACTGATTTAAATTGTTTTCCATCGGGTGTTTCCATAATAAATATAATTGCATCTTTATCTTTGCCTAACTTTCCACAAGTATAATCAATAATTTTATATTCTTCATTATAACCTTTTTTGCGTTTTAAAAATTGTTTACTTCTAATTTCTTTACAATTAGAAAATTCATATTTAGCATTTATATTTTTATAAATGATTCCTTCATAACCGGATTCAATATAATTATTAAAATAATTATCAGATTCCTTTTCATTATATATTTTAGTCGTCTCTAATAAAACCAAATATTTAAATCTTTTATGTTTAAATAAATTTTTTAATTTTGCATAGCGTTCTTCAAAAGATAAATGATTATTTATATCAATAAAATCAAATATATGAAATTGTAAATTTAATTTTTCTTTATAATCTTTATCTTCTGATCGCACAATACCAGAAATTTCTTGAAGATTCATATTATGATTATATAATTCCCCATCTAAAATAATATTTGGTTCATCTTCTAATAATAATTTAATTTCATTTTCAATAAATTCAAACCCGAAAAATGGATTTAATCGTCTAGATAACAAAATAATATTATTATTATCATATTTAGCAGTTAATCTAATACCATCTAATTTTGGCTGTATATAACAAGGATATTCTACATATTTTTTAAATTTATCATAAACATTTAAAGCCATTGGGAATATCTTATCATTATTTGAATTTAATTTTAATTGATATCCAGATTTTAATTTTTTTAAATATAAATTTCGCATATGAATTAATGATTGTGTTAAAATAGTAGTTTCATTGGATTTACCAATATTTTTTCCTTCTGTTATAATAGTAGGTTCTGTAATTGTGATTTTACCATTTTGTTGACCATATTCTGTATAAATATTAATTTGAATATTATTATATGTTGCTTTTAACTCATTAAATTTTATTATATTAGTAAAACTTTTATTAATATTAATTTTTTCATTTGTATTAGAGTTTAATAAAAATGCATATATTTTCCAAAATCGTATTTTATTAGAATTATTAATTTTACTTAATAATTTAGGAAATTTAATTTTATAGTTATTTTCAATTGAAAATGGAAATTCAACATTGTTATTAAAATCGGAATATGAAATTTTTGAAGTCATCGTAATAATAATATTAATACTAATTTAAATTCAATTTTAAATTAGTATTAATTAAATTGTAATGTAATTTTTGTATTGCAATTAATATTGCCTGTGTATATAAAATTATCATATGTAATCTTATAATATATAATGTCAATATTAACTATTTGTAAATAAATTTCAATGTATATATTTTTTATATTTATATTATATTCTTTTATGAGATGTGATTGAATTTTTGATAAATTATTATTTAATAATGATTGTTGTAATAATGATATAATTGCAATTATTAAATTCATTATGATAAATATTTTTGATAATTTATTTGATTATATTATTAGAAATATATTAATAAAAAATAATTGAATTTTTGGTCTTTTAATATTGTCTTTAAGACGCAGGGCTGTTAACACAGTTCTACAAACATGACGCTACAACTTGCCTTTGTCCGCGCTCTTCTGGCTTTCCAGACTGTCTTTACGATTGGCCAACTCAATGGTGAGTCTCTATGGACAGAAAAGAAGTCAAAATTTCGCTTGGGCACTATGTCTCTGGATTCCGCACTTGATGACATTTGCCAATGCTTCATCACCAATGCCGAAAAACGCACCAAACGCCTTGCACGAATCAATATGATTCTCCAGATGTACGCCGGCTACCAGTTTTCACCAGCAACCTGCCAAAAACTCAAAACGGTATTTGATATGCCAATTGACGACTTAGAGGCTGTTGATGAAGATGAAATTGCGTTATTCCGTAGACTAGTTAGTGAAACTGAATCCGAAAGGAAAATGATTCACGGCATTACTGTTTACGAAACCGGAACTGCATTTGTCCCGCCTGTTGCAAAGCAAATTCACGGATTTTGCACTAAGTCTGTCAACCAAGACGGTGATGTTTACAATTTGATGACGAAAGTTGCCACTATTGTTCTTCATCGTCTTCTGATGACATCAGATGACAAAACTTGGTCAGAAACTTCACGAAAGATGCTAGCAGGTGCTCAAATCATTTTCAAAGGAGGCGCAGCTCTTGGAACTTATTTGTTTAAAAAGTCAAAGGTGTGGGCACGACTGACTGATGAACAAAAGAGTGCTATTGAGCAATCATTTATCTTGGGTGGTGATAATGATACCAGTCTGAACTTTGTGAATTTAAAGGATTTGAAAAAGTCAGTATCTGCTGATGAAATCAACTCTTCAATCTTTGCAATTTCAAACAAGATGAACGAAATCCTCTGGAATGTGTGTGATGAGTTCCAAGACGACATTATGGAATTGCTCCGCGTCAAAATTAATCGATTGACTGATCTTCAATTTGAATTTGCAGGACAAGAGTTTATGTTTTCTGAACGTGAAGCAACTGGGTTTCAAATGAAGTTTATGGACGGGGGGGAATTGCAGGCAACTAAGGAGGCCGTTGACGAAGACTTTGATATGATCGGAGATGCCGATAAAAAGTTCATTTGTTTCTTCAATGCCGACAAGCCTAAAAAAACTGTGTTTACAACTCAATCAACTGTTGAATTTCCATCACCCTTGGATAATGGAAAAACAGTTAACTTTGAACTTGTGCGCGCAAAATTAGGATTTGTTGCAAAGGGGGCAGACATCACAGTCAACACATACAGCGAACTTTTGGATATTTCAGTTGAGTATGCACACTCAGACGTTCTTTTCAACAAAGAATATGTTGCTATTCATCTAGATGCGTAAAAGTTTTATTTCTTTATTTTTTTTAAAATTGAATATTTTATTTCATCTAATAATACTTTTATAATGAATTGTCAATTTTTAAAATCTAACAATGAATTATGTAAATTTAAAGCAATTACTGATTCGCAGTTCTGTAAACGACACCACAATACAATTAAAAAAAAAATGCAAAATGAAACTAGTGAACATCAAAATGAGACTAATATAAAACAAAATGAAACTACCGTATTTAATGAAACAATAGATTATAGTCAACTTGAATGTATTGATAATCAATTAAATTTTTATTTACATAAAGATACTAAAAAAGTGTACAAAATATTAGAATATGAAACTAAAAATGTATTAGAAAATGAAATTATGGTATTAAAAAATAAATTTAATAATTCTAGTAATAATAATATTATTAAATACAATAACTATATCAATAGAAAAAATAAATATTCTATATTAGAAATTGAGTATAACTTAATTAAATATTCATTTGCGGATATTAAAAATAAAAAAGAATTATTAACAAATGATTTTATTAATAATATCGGATATAAATTAATTAATACAATTAAATATATACATTCAAAAAAATTATTATATTTAAAATTAACTCCGAATTTAATTCGTTTTAATGATAATTCTGAACCAGTATTATGCGATTTACATAATACAATTCAATATGTAAATAATAATTCTGAATTTTATTTAAATTATAAATTAGTTGATAGACATAATAATGATATCTACGGTTCTAGAAATATTAATTTAGGTTATCGCGGAGTTCGCATTGATGATTTAGAAAGTATATTATACGTTTTATTAGATTTAGTTTCTGATAATGATATTATGAAAATGAAAGATTATAAACAAATAAAACGTATAATAAATTTAAAAAATAAAATTTTAACAAACACGTATAATATTGAAGTTATTGATTATTTAATTACAAAAATAAATAAATATGTTATATTTGATAAAATTGATATGAATATGTCAAATAGACTTATTAACTATCAATAATAATTTATCTTAAATAATTTACATTATTAAATAATTCATTATTATTATATTTTTTTGAATTGTCATTAACTAATTTTCGCTCTCTGAATGAACCATTGTCCGATATATCATATTTTTTTGAATATAACGATTTTTCGTAGTAAGGAATTTTATGATAGTTTTTTGAAAATTGCATATTATTTGTATAATTACTTTTATAATTATTAAATCCTATTTTTTCATAATCACTTGCTAATAGAAATATTTTATTTGGTTTATGGTTATTTTCAATTTCGTGTTCTATTAAATTAGAATTGGCAAATTTAAATCTACAGTAACTAATAAAAATATTATTTATATAATCTAATTGTTCATTAACATCATACAAACTATTTACATCAACGAATTTGCTTAAACCTCCTGAATTTGCCCATTCATTTGCAAGTACATCCACTTTTAATTTAGTATCTTTAAATAAAACAGAATTATTTGGAAGAAATAATTCTCGATATATAATTCGGTATAATTTATCTAAATTATTTTGAGTCAAAAATAGTTTTTCAACTGATAAATGAACTATATTATCAGTGTATCTATTTTTATTTATATATAATGATATTAAGTTGTCATTCATATTTTATAAGTATATATTTATTATTCTATGTTATATTAAATATTATAATAAAAAAAAATATAAAATGAAAATTATGTTTACGTCACGTTATAAAATAAATGCAATAAATTGAATGATTAGTTAATCACTTTTTTGTTTTTTTTGATTTTGTTATAAAGTTCCATAGAATCCATATAGTTTTCATAGGCTTCATCATCAGGCATATCATCAGCGTGAAGAAATTGGCAGTTTTTGTGAGTGCAGTTAATGTTATGAACACATCTTTGAATATGAATCATTCCACAACGTTTAACATCTTGGCAAACCGTTCCATTAAATGTATGTTCACAATGAGCAGATGAGTCAATCTTGAAATCAATATGAAGTTTTTTCTTGTTTTTAATACACTGGATGAATTCATCGACTGTATAAATAACTTCCCGATTGTCTTTCTTTTCAGTTTTCACTGGCTTAACCGTTTCAACAGCAATAATTGGTTTAGTTTCTTTTTTAATTACTTGAACCCAAGAAGATTCAGGTTTGTTATCATTGATAACAGCGTCATCCCCCCATTTAGACGAATCTAAACTATGTTTGACTTCATCTTTGGATTCATTCTTAGATTCATCTTTGGATTCATCCTTAGATTCATCCTTAGATTCATCTTTGGATTCATCCTTAGATTCTTTTTTAATTTTTTTTTGCTTGTTATCAACGGTCTTAAATTCTTGTTCTTTATCATAAAATTCAATAACATCAATAAGTGAGATGTTGTTAAACTTCATAATTTCATAAATGGTAGCAAGAATTTGAGTGTTAGCCATTGTGATTATTAATGTGATGAGATGTGAAAACAAGTGAAACTTATTATTTGATTATGGTTGTTATATATTAATACCATATAAAAAATTCAATTTTTTTTTTATTTAATTATTGCCCAATATTTACAAAAAAATAAAAAATTGAATTTTTATTATTACAATAATTCAATTATGTCACGCAAAATTATAATCAAAACAACTATTAATTATAATATTTTATGGAAATTATGCATAATTAATAGTCATAAATACGGAAAAAATTTTATAAATTCAATAGAATATATATTAAACGAATTTGGCACTAAAATGCCGTGTAATAGGTTTGATGTTGGCAATTGTATAGAATTCTTTATAGTAGATTATTTAAAAAAGTGCAAATTAAAAGTTGAACATACTCCAAATGCAACACGAAATGACATTATTATAGAAAATCAACTATATATTTCTATTAAATATAGTAGCACAGGAAATATTACTATACATAATTCAAATAGTCAAATCAACACAGATATTAAATGTAGTATAATATTATTATTAACACCTGCCAAATTGTATTTATTAATACCAAATCTAATAACAAAAAAATATAAAATTAATTTTAATGAATACTTAATTAATGCAGGAGATAGTTTAAAATTAAAAAGAACAATTTTAACCAAGTTAGACCAAAATAATTATGAATATATTATTAATGTGAATATACAAATAAATAAAGAAAAATGTAAAAATCGTTTATGTTCTGAATTATTTTATAAAATAGTTAAATATGAAATAAAAAACTTAGTTAAAAAATGATTTATCATATAATAAAAATTCTGCACATTTTTTAATAACAGTAACATTAACAGCATTTCCAAATTGTTTATATGATACTTTATCGTTTGAATCGATTATATAATTTTCAGGGAATGATTGCAATCTGGCACATTCTCTTGGTGTTAAATATCTTTTTTCAACTCCATAAATTGGTATCATTGAAGTCATTGCAACTAGTGTAGGGGTGTAGTTTAATTGTTTAACTCGAATGCCTGAACTTCTTGTAGAATATAACAGATTATCAAGATTGCATAGCACATCGCCGGCCTGCCATTCAAATTTTCGTAATGAACCAGTCCAATTTTTATTTTTTCTAGATTTAATTAACCAATTATTTAATAAAGTATAATTATCACTATAAAATTTTTTATTTTTATCAATCCAATTTTTATATTTTTTATAAAATTCTTTTTGTTTATTGGCAATTATTTTGTCATTTTCCTCTTTTGATTTTGTATTGTCAATTTTAGTTATATTTGTGTCGTTACCATTGCTATCCCACCAATCTGTCCATAATGGAAATTTAGGAATTTGAATATTATTATTAATCATAATATTCAAAAATTCATTCCAAATATTATGAACATTAATTAATTTATCATTTAAATTATATTTTGGATCAGGATTAGTTTCAATTATTGAAGAAATCATATTTATATTGTTTAATTTTTTTTTTGAAAATGTGGGTTGCTTGGGCAATTTTCCTAAATCTTTTCTTTTACATAAAATTACAATTCGTTCTCTTGATTGTGGAATGTCAAAATATAAACTGTTTATAACCAAGGGATTGTCATATGTATTATAACCAAGTTCTAAAATATTATGTTTAATAATATTCCAAGTTTTTCCATTATTGTGAGATGCTAAATTTTTTACATTTTCTAAAATTAAATATTTTGGTTTATGTTTATTTATGATCTTACAAATATTAAAAAATATGTTACCTCTATCATCATCAAAACCTTTTTGACTACCTGCTTGTGAAAAAGGTTGACAAGGAAACCCTGCACATAAAATATCAAATTTTGGTATATTATTTATATCAATTTGTGTTAAATCGCCTGCTGGTTTAATATTATAATTTAATTCATAATTGGTTTGACAATGTTTATCTATGTCGCACGCAAACACACATTCACAGTTTAATTGAGATAATGCCTGATGAAACCCACCAATGCCACAACATAAATCAATAAATTTATAATTACTATATTCAGCAATATTAATATTAGTTAGTTCATCTATGATAACATTCATTGTAGCACTAATATAATTATATTCTATAATAGATTCAATTTTAAATTAACAAAAAAAATTAGCACTGCTATTAATTTATGAAGATGATAAATATAAATCAAATGGTGTTAATTGTTTAGCAGGTGGAGTTATATTAGGTTTATTAACATATTTATATATTACGTGTATATTATCATTATCACTTGGTAATGTGCTAATTGGCGCGCTACTAGACGACGATTTTGATTCTAAATTTTGTTTTTCAGTCTGTAACTGTTTAATAATCTTTTCAGATTTTTTTATTTTATTAGATAAATCTAAATTAGTTTGTTTTAATTTTGCAATTTCGGTATTATGTTTATTATTATCATATATAGAGGAATTATTAGAAAGAACACCAGATAAAGTATTTATCTGTTCTTCTAAATTTTTTTTATCTAATTCTAATTGAGCAATAACATTTTTTGATAAATCTAAATTATTTTGTAAAGATTGTTTTTCTAAATTTAATTTATTAATATCATCTAAGCATTGTTTAGTATGTGCATTTAAATTATTTTCACAGGTTGATAATTTTGCTTCGCAAGTTTTAATTTGCGAAATTAATGCAGTATTTGATTTTTCAGTTTCTAAATTATTTTTACAACTATCTAATTCTAATTGTAAATTATTAATAGTATTATTTAAATTATTAACTTCTGAAATTTTTTCAGATTTTGATATTGAATTATTATTATTTAAATATGAAATTTGCATTTCTAAATCTTTAATCTTAACGACTAACTGGGAGACTTCTAATTTTAATTTATCATTATCATTTTTACAGTTTGATAAATCTATATTATTAATTTTTAATTGTTCAATTAATTTATTAAGTTCGTATTTAGATTTATTAAGTTCATTAGACTTATTAGTTAAATTTGCATTTGCTTGTAATAAATTTAATTCATTAGAGTTTGATTTAAGTTTTAATTGTTCTATTAAATTTTGTTTTTCAGAAATAAATTTATTTAAGCGATTTATTTCATTATTTAATTCAGTTTTTAGATTATTTTGAATATTTGAATTAGAATTATTAATAACTTGTATAGTATTATTTAATTTATTAATTTTATTTGATAAATTTAAATTTTCAAATTCTAATTTAATTTTTAATTGTTTAAGTTCATCAATTTCAGATATATATTTATTATTTAATTCAATGAGTGGTTGAGTATCACATTTATTATTAGTTGTTGCAATATATTTATTTAAATTTCTAATAATTTTTTGCAATTTTAATTTTTCATCTGAACATTCTTTTAATAATAATTTAATTTTATTTTCATAATCGTTTACAACTGTTTGATTAGAATTAGTATTTAACTGTTCTAACTTTACTATTTCTGCCTTTAAAGTTTCTATTTGTAAATTTAATTTAGAATATTCTGAATTAAATTTTTGCAAATTATCTTCAACTTTTAATTGCAATTGTTCATTTTTAATATTTAATATTTGATTTTTATTTTTATAATCTTCAAGAATAATATTATTTTTATTTATTTGATCTAACACATTATTAAATTCTTTTCGGCAATTTGCTAATTCATTTAACATAGATTGTTTATCAGAATTGTTTGTATCTTTTAATTTATTTATTTCAAATTGTTTTTCAAGTATAAATTTCTTTAATTCCATAATTTCGGCCGATAATTCCTTTTTTAATAATATATTTTTATCATCATTAGTTTTATTAATAATTGTTATTGTGTTTTCTAATTTTTTAATTTGAGAATTTAATTTATTTTTTTCAAATGCTAATTTAAAAGTCATTTGTTTAAGTACGGAAATATCACTATCATATTTAGACTGTAATTCTTTTAATTTATCTGTATCAGGATGAAATCTAGTTTCTAACACTTTAATAGTATTTTCTAAATTTAATTTTTCTTTGGCAAACTGTTTCTTTAATTCATTAATTTCAGACTCTGAATTTTGATTTAATTCAGAAAATTGTTTAGAAAGAACTGAATATTTATTAGCATCATCAATTATTTTTTTTTGTAATTTATCATTCTCAGTAGTTAAATTATTTAGTAATGCATTTAATTTTGCAATTTCATTATCATCACATTTATTTTTTTTATCTTCAAGCGATTTTTGAATAATATTTTTTAAATTATTACATTCATCTAATTCTTTCATAGTTCTATTTAATTTGTCTTCAATAATTTGTTTTTCTTTTTTGATATTTTGCAATTCTTCTGTATGTTTTTTTTGCATAGACTCTTTATTTACTTTTTCTAATTCCTTTTGTTTTTCAACTAAATCATTATTTTTCGCCATTAATTCTATTTTTTCAGTTTCATATCGATTAATTTCTTGTTTAAGTGCTGTAATTGTAGCATTTAAACTATTATTTTGTTCTTTAACATCAGTTAATTCTTTTGATAAATTATTAATTTGTTCTTGAAATTTACCAGTTAATTCGGAATTCTGTAATAAATTTTTAGATTCTAATTCTTGTTTTGCTTTTGTAATTTCATTTATTTTATTAATGTAATCAGTTTCTAATTTTAATAACTCTTCTTTTTTTAACGATTCAATTCGTTGTAATTCATTATTTTTTTTTATTAATTCATTTTTATCTACTGTAGAATTATTTTTAATTTCATTTTTTAAATCATTATTTATTTTAGTTAATTCATCAATTTTGAGTTTACAATTCGATTCTAAATTTATTAAATCTAATTGGTTTTTAGTCAATTCGACAATTTTAGTTTCTAATCCTTTGTTAATATTTTTTTGTGATAATAATTCGGCTCTTGTAGTATTAACTAACATTTTAATATTATTTAATTCATTTAAGTTTGAATTATATGCGTTTTGTAAATTTAAGTATTCTTGATTTGAATTTTTATATTTTGTGGCATATTCAATTAAATCTTTTCTTATTAATTCATTTGCTTTTTTTAATTTTTCTATTTTATCGCTCAATGAATTATTAATAATATTTAATTTTAAAATAATTTTATTTTTATAATTAATAATATTCTTTAATTTAGCAACACTGTTTTCATTATTTATTGTTATATCATTTAAATTATTTTGCAATTTATCATTATCATTTTGCATTTGCTCATTAATTAATTTTAAATCATTTTCTAATTGTTGAATTCTATTATTTAATAAATTTATTTCATTTTCTTTAGATGATTGATTATTATTATGTAATATAGTTAATTCATCGATGATTTTATTTAATTTATCAATCTCAGCAATTTTATTTGCAATAACATTATCATTTGCTGTTACTTTTTGAGTTGCCGTTAATAATGCAATTTGCAATTCTTCTATTGTTGATTTATTTGCGCTATATGTTGTTTTTAAATCATCATTTTCATTTTGTATTAAATCTAATTGTTTTTTATATTGTTCTAATTGTTTAACTAGAATAGATTTTTCTAATTCTAAATTATTAAATTTAATTTCATATTGAGTTGCTAATTCACTAAGTTGAGATTTTAATTCTGAATTATTTGTTGTTAACTTTTCTATTTTATTACTAAACTCTTTACAATTATTATATTTTAATATAACATCATTTATCATATCTTGATAATTTATTTGATTATTAAATAAAGACACTCGCAATTTATTTAATAAAATTTCATATTCATTTATTTTATTAATATTATTTGTTAATTTTTCTTTACATTCATCTTCCAATACTTTGATTTTTTCATCTAATATTATATTATTTTGTTCTTGTAGCATTTTTATATGTTCTTCTAAATCGGCAATAGTATTTTTATATTCCTTTTCTTTATTTACTATTTTATCATTACTAATTACATTTGATACTAATTTTTCTTCAAGTTCATTAATTTTAATATTTTTATTGCCAATTTGAGTATTTAATTTATTTATTTCCTCATTTACTAATGCATAAATTTTTTGTATATATTCATTAATAGATAGATTTGGATTATATAATTGTTCGTCACCAATAAATAAATTTTTAAAAATATTAAATAATGATGATTTAATATTTTTAATTTCATTTTCGCAGTCTACAACAGATGTAGTTAATTTAATTTGATACTCTGATATTTGTTTATTTAATTTATCAATTTCATTTTTTAATTCTTGTTGTGTATTTGTTATCGATTCATTTTGTGTTAAACGCAACTGCTCTGTATTATCTACTAATTTATTTTTTAATTCAATTTCTTGTTCTAATTTATTTTTTAATTCATTATTCAATTGTTTTAATTTTAGATTGTCATCATTCATATTAGTACATTTTTCTAATAATTTATTTAATCTTGCAATTTCATATCCTTGCGATTCTACTTTATCATTACTTGTATCTAACTCTTTAACTAATTTAGCATTTGTTAATTTATATTGCGATAATTTGTCTTCTAAATCTGTTATTTTAGAATTTATATTTAAAATAAAATCTTTTAATTTATTAAAATAATCATTTACTTGTAAAATAGGTTCTAATTCAGAATTGATATTTAAATTTAAAAATTTAAATGTATTTTTTATTTTAATAATAAAATTTTTAATAATATTTGAATTCTTTTTAATATTATTTTGTATTTCATTTTGCAATTTGTCAATTGTCAAATTCTTTTGTCTAATTTCTTCATTTAATTCATTAATTTTAATTTCTAGTGATTCAATTGATAAAAATTGATCTTTATTTTTATTTTTTAATTTTTCAATTTCTAAAATATACTCTTTATTTGCAATTTCAATTTGTTTTTTAATTTCACTTTTATCTAAATTAATTTCATCAATTCTTTTTTGTAAAAATTTATTTTCTTCTTTTAATTTATTTACCTCAGATTCATTAAATTTATTAATATACTGTTCATATTGTTGTTTAATTCTATTATCCGCATTTATTAATTGCTGTTTTAATTCATTAATTTGATGTAAATAATCACCTTTTTTTTGCAATATAGAAACATAATCATCAACTAATTTATCTAATTCAGTATTATTTTCTACATATACTACATTTTGTATATTACAATCAACTCCAATATTACGTATTATATCAGAAATTTGTTTATATAATAAACTATATCTCCATTCGCTAGTTGATGCTAAAATTAAATTTATATATTTATTTTTGATTACACTTATTTCTAATTCGTCAAATTCAGTATTTTCAAAATCTAAATTTTCATTTTTAAACCAATTTGCATAATTTGTTGCTAATTTAACATTTTTATTATAATTATTATAAATTTCATCTAATATTGGGCATAATATATCTTTTGTTTTATTTTTATACTTATTTAACTCATTTTTATTTTGTTTTAATTTTTCAGTTAATTTTTGAATTTCAAATTCCTGAGTTTCTATTTTTTTATTATATTCCAGTTGTAATTTTCTTTTTTCATCTTCGTATTTTAATTTTAAATCGGCTTCTGATAATTGTTTTTTATTTTTTTCATTTTTAATATCATTTTCATATTTTTTTAATAAAACATTTTTTTCAGATTCTAATTGCCTAATCGACATTCTTAATTTTTCAAGATCTTTCATTAATTCTTGGTTATTTTCATCTGTTTTTCGTTTCTTATCAAGTGCAATTGATTGAGATTCCATTGCTTTTTTATAATCATCTAATAATTTAGAATGTAATGGCCGCAATTTTGCTAATTCGCTTTCTGATATTGCTAACTGTTCAGTTTTGTCTCTTAATTGATCATCTAATGAATCTATAATTGATATTTGTTTTTTTGATGTCTCGTTAATAACTCTTAACTCAGTTTCTAATTTCTGTTTTTCATCTTCTAATCTATTTTTTTTAATAGTCATTTCAGTTAAATTATTATTCACAGTTTGTAAATTAGAGTTTTTAATATTTGCAATAACACCCGATGATGTTAATTTAATTTTTAAAACTGCTAATTCTTTATTAACTCTTTCTAAATCATTAGTAATTTTAGCATTCTTATCTAAATTTATATTATATTCCTGTCTAATTTCTTGGTATTGTTCATCTAATTTCTTTTTTTCATTATACAAATTTTCATTTTCTAATGATAATTTTTCAACTTTATTATTTAAATCTGTAAATATATTTACTACTTTATCTTTAATTAAATCAAAACATTCAGAACAATTATTATATTTTTCAATCTCCGATGATATTATATTTCTTTCTTTAATACAATCTGGTTCTAATTTAATCAATTCATCATTTATTTCAATTAATCTATTTTTTAATTTTCTATATTCAATTACTTTTGAATTAATATCTGCTACTATATTATTATAATTATCTAAAATTTTAGTAAAAGTATTATAATCATTCATATTTACACCTTGAATTAATTTTTGCTTTAAATTTTTATTTTCAAGGCCATCATTTTTAAGAAACAAAATATTATCATCAGTAATTTTATTTATAATTGATAATTCATTTTCTATTAAATCTAAATGAGAATTTACTAATCCAAGACGTGTAAATTTTTCTTTTATTGTTGAAATATCATTTGATAGTAAACCTTTATTTAAAAATATATTGTCTAACATTTTGGCTGGCCTGCCCTGTTTAAGTTGCTCTCTGTATTTTTTTATTTTGTCTTTATCAAAATATATATCTTTACTATCTGTGAATGTTGTATCATTGCCTTTTAATTTTCCTTTAATTTTATCAATACCTAATAAAACACTAGTTATATGTTTATATAATGGATATAGTAAATTATTTTGTTGGACTATGGCTTTTTTATTATAATTTAATACTTTTAATATATTTCTTTTTGTTAATGGTGTGTCTGAATTACCAGCATACCAATCAGTTATATTATTATGTTCTTTTGATAAATAATTTTGTTTCATATATTCTTCAATTTCATTAATTTTATTAATATTTTTCTCTTGTTCATTTTTTATTTCATCTATTATATCTTCACATTTTAATTTAGATGAATCTGTTGGTATGTCCAATAATTTATTAAATAATCCATTTTTATTTTTATTACTCATTATATCTATTATTTAGTTATATTTTATTTACTATATTAAATATTTATTTTAAATTTAAAAAAAAAACTTTAATTTAAAATGCTTAAATTACACTTGTTTTTAAATTTAAAGAATATTTATCAAAATCTGTTATGTTAGTTATAATTTTTTTTCTATTGGTTAATGCCTTTTTTGTATTATAATAATCAATTTCTTTTTGACTAAATGGCGTTGCTGTTGGTATTCCGCCAGTGTTAAGTTCTTCATTATTATCATAAGTTATTTTGTTAGCATTTTTTGTTTTATCAATACGGATTACTTTAATCTTTGGTTTGGCGATTGCTGATAATATACTGGCCTGTTTTATGGCTTTGGTTATTGAAACTAATATAGTTTTATTGTTCTTTGTCTTTGGTAATTCTGTCTTTGTTTCAACAATAAGATCATTGTTAGTTATAGATTTAGTGTCCATAACTAAATTATTATTATTATTATTAGAATTCCATACTGAACTTACTGTATTGTATACAGCACTTGTAATGTTATTAAGTTCATTCATTATACTAAAACCCTGTGCTGGTTTAGCAACTGGCGCAGGTTTAGCAACTGGCGCAACTGCTGGCGTAGCAACTGGTGCAACTGCTGGCGTAGCAACTGGTGCAACTGCTGGTGCTGGTTTAGCAACTGGCGCAGGTTTAGCAACTAGTGCAACTGCTGGCGTAGCAACTGGTGCAACTGCTGGTTTAGCAACTGGCGCAGGTTTAGCAACTGGCGCAGGTTTAGCAACTGGCGCAGGTTTAGCAACTGGTGCAACTGCTGGCGTAGCAACTGGTGCAACTGCTGGTGTCGACGCCGGTGTAGTAAATGGTGTCGATGCTGGTGTATCAACCGGTGATGATGCAGGCGTAGTAAATGGTGTTGATTCCGGTATAACAATTGGAGTTAATGCATGCTTGGTATCGGTCGCCGATGCTGGTGTCGCAACCGTAGATTGTTCATTTATTATTTTTTGAATTATATTTTTTTTATATTTTGAAGCATAAAATGGTATTAACATTATTAATGGAATTATTAATTTATTAACATCTTTAATCATAAATGGCTTTGTAAAATCTGGAACTTCTTCAACGAATAAAATTCTATTTATGCTATTTTTCATACTAAATGGCTGTGTTAAATTTTGAAATGCTTTATTGTTTTTAATTCCAGTTATAATATTATTATTTTTTTGTATTGCAGTTTCAGTTAAATAAAATACAAGTTTTAGTTTATTTGCTTTGATAACATCTAACATATCATTTATTAATTCCTCATTCGTTTGTGATATTGTTACATTTGACGTTAATTCATTATTATTATATGTAAATAAAATCCATTCATATTTGTTATCTATTAATGTTTTAATACATACATTAATACTTTTATCTACTTCAAATACAAATAAATATAATTCTGCATTATCCGGATTAAATAATTTTCCTTTAATTATATCATTTGTTAAATTTTTTGAATTGTTAATTTGGTTAATTTTTAAATTAAATTCATTTTGTTCAACTATATTTCCGCGATTTATAGTCAATGGCATAAATATTTCTTTAATATGTGTCATATAATGCATTGAATTATCATATTTATTATCAAATACTTTATTATTAATATTATCAATATCTGTATTCTGAATTGATTGTATATTTTCGGCAATATTATCAACCGCATCAACTAATAGTTTTAATTTATCATCCGATAATAATTTATTAGTTGACGAAATCGTCGCAACCGGTTTTGTAACAGTTGCGCTTGTAGCAATCGGTTTTGCAACTGGCGCTGGTGTAGCAACAGGTTTTGCAACTGGCGCGCTTGTAGAAACAAGTTTTGCAACTGGCGCGCTTGTAGAAACAGGTTTTGATATCTTTTTAAATCTATTATTATAATAAGGAATTAACATAATAAACGGAACTAGACGGATAATAGCCGGTTTAATACTTCGGTTATTATTATTATCAATAAACTCAAAAGAATATAAATCTGGTCTATTTTTAATCGTATCTCCGGAAAGATAAAACGCATAAACTATTGATTTATTTTCTATACTAAATTTAAATTCGTCAACCATATCTTCAGAACTAAAAGGCGAATTTGTTAATGTAAATGTTTTATCGTTATTATTTAAAAATATTGCATACCACATATCTTTGTCATCTTTAATAAATTTATTATAAATTGCAAGTTCGCCATTTTTGCGTATAATTACAGATGCTAATTTACCATCATTATCATTATCATTATCATTTAATAAACCGGCCGATAGTATAAAGTTATCATCTGCTTCTGAAATTTCTTTTCTTTTTGATTGTAAAAATTTATAATCGACTAGCGTTCCTAAATCTTTTGTTAATGGTACAAATATTGATTTTAAAACTGCATCTAAATTAGAATCAATAACTTGGTTTTTTAATAAATCATTAATATCTTGCATATCAAAATTTTTCTCGTTAACAAAAGAATTTATAATGTTTTCAACAATATTAGTAATTTTTTTTTTATTGTCATTAGTAGTTAAATCAATATTAAAGGATTCTTTAGAGTTTGTTTTATTTGCAGGTGTATTTAATAATTGAGTTGCCATTAATAATTGAAGAATAGAATTAGAAAAACAAGTATTTCCTTTATTTTTAAGAGGTATTGGCGTGCTATTAACATAATCAACCAATTTATGTTTAAACACAATAACATTAATAGCATTATTAGAAATACGTTTAATAACCTCCATAATATTTTTATCTTTTTGTATGGTTATTTCATCATCATTGCAATGCCATAATCCGGTTTGTGTGGTAACATACGCCCAATAATGCCCGCCTTGCGCATCTAAATTATTTTTGACGCTGATGCCAATAATTTCATATTCATTAAAATATTTCATAAATGATTCCAGCAAATTAAAAATAAAAATTGAACGGTTTTGTGCAATTTGTGGGTTTAAATTAACAAATAAATATGAATCTTTATTATAAATTTGCTTTAAAAATATAAAAGTTTCAAAAAGAAGCATATTATTTTTAAATTCTGCAATTGTAAAATCATTATTAAAATTTGCTTTTACAATTGCAGAATTTTCAACTAACTTAAATAATGTCTCTTTAAAATCAAATTCAGAAGTTTTTGCAGAAATGTCGTCATTATATTTATTCATATAGTCACTTGGTAACTTATTTAGATTATCGTGCAATTCGCGTAATAAATAAAAATGTGTATCATCTGTCATATATTTAATTGGTTCGGCTGTTGGGTCGGATTCGTTAAGCAGTGGCATCGGATAAGGAAATATAGACACAACTGGCGTTGAACTATTAATGTGTGTAATACTATTAGGCGTACTTGGGTCAGGTAAATTATCTCTAGATTTTGTAAATATATGATCTAATAATTTTGTTAAAAAATCCGCGGAATCGTGTTGTTCTCCGCGGACATAATCAGAATCGCACATTGCTAGTAAATCGAATGTTTTGTTGCCTTCACTCGAGTTATTTGGAATAGACTTAATTATATTTTGAATAGTCTCAATTCCATACTTTGGTAATTCATTAATACCACCTGTTTTTTCGCATTTACAATTTAAATTTTTAAATATATAAAATGAGGTTGCAAGAACTGTGATAATAATACCAATTACTAATGAAACTAAAATATTAGTATATTCTGGGAATACAAAAATTAAACTGAGAAGAATTAATAGCGCAATAACACCTGCAAAGAATAAACCTGCAATTTTATCATTCATATTTATTTAATTTAATTATTAATAATAATACTTATATTATGCTAAAAAAAAAATATTATTCTATTAATTTATTTAATCAATTGGGTCTTCATCTTCAAATTGTATACTTAAATCATTGTATTCAAATAATTCTTCTTCTTCATCATCATTATCTTCATTCGAATAATCCTCATTAGAATAAGATATTTTATCATCAGTAAACATTTGTTTTAATTGAGAATAATTATAATTAGTAAATAATTCATCACATTTAATAATTTTAAAGAATAAAAATTCAATAAAAGTATTCAACTGATTATCTAATTTAGAAATATTAATTTTATCTAAATCTAAAATAAATTGAAATATTAATTTAATTAAAAAATTTACAATATATTTATCATCATTAGTTAATTTTAATAAATTTACAAGATCAGAAATATTATATGATATTTCTGGAATTAATTTAATAATATTAGAATTTATATTTAAAATTGAATTAGTAAATTCAGAATCATAAAATTGTAATTTAGATTCTGAATTATATTTTAATTGATTATAATAAATAATAATAGTTCTAAAATAATTAATAAGTTTATTAATTCTTAATGAATTATATACATTAGTAATATTACTAATTTCATCTAAATTATAATTAATTCCTTCGGTTAATCCAAGTTTTTGTAAAAATTCAATAGAATTAGTAAATTTAAATAATTTACTAATATTTACAATAATTGTATCTAAATTGATATTATCAATATAACTAATGATTTTATTATTTGGATTATTATTATTTGATTTAATATATTGAATATTGGATACCTTAGAATTTAATATATCAATGATATTTAACTCATAAGATGTTTTTATTTTATTATTTATTACATTTAATTCTTTATTTATTATTTCTTGTTTATTAATTTTATAATTTGTATATTCTTTATTAAACTTATAATAAATCTCAATATTCTTATTTAATAAATCATCATATGATATTTTACAAATACTACATTTTAAATTAGTTGAATCAAACTGATGATATTGATATTTATTATTATTTAATATTGGACATACATTAATATATAAATTAAAAAATCCTTCTTTATCATTATTATCAGATATAATTTTAGATAAATTATTAGAATCAGTTTTATTTTTTAATTGTCCGCATTTATTACATTTATAATCATTAAATTGTAATTTAATGATGTCTGAAATATTTGTATCAATATTTTTTTTATTAAATTCAATATAAGAGTTATCTGATTTATTATATACATATATATTAAAATTATGCATTTTACCATCTTTTGGACAGAAATATTTATTTAAATTAATTTTATTTAATGAATCATAAAAGTATCTAGAATTATTAAGTTTAATAAAACTAATTGGATACAAACTATAGTTAATATTTTTTTGAATTAATTTAATTTCAAATGATTTTAGTATATGTGTTAATTTAATAAAAATATTATATTTATTATTGTCATCATAATTTATTAATTTATCATTATACACATTATCATTTATTAATTTACTATAATTATTATCATTATTTTTATCTAATGAAATATAATTGTAAATTGGTAAATTATATAATTCGTGTTTAATATGATAATAAAATAAATTTAATGAAACAATTTTGTAATGATTATAATTTTTAATGGTATTTGTTTTTAATACATCTTCTAATACATTATCATTTAATAAAATTGAAGTATATTTAATAAAAATATTGTTGAACTTATTGCTGTTGATGTTTTCAACATTTAATACATTTTCTGGTATTAAATTAATCTTATTATATTTATATTTATTTAATGTTGCCAGAGGTAATGAAGAAATAAAATTAACTTTATCAGTATTTGTATATGACGATTCTATAATTTTAATATATTTTAAATAGTTATATACTGAACTATATTGTATTAAGTTTGCATTTGATATTTTATTAGTTGCATCTGCTATTTCTAATTGATCGGTTTTAGATATAACAGAGTATGATTTTAATAATAATTCTTTAATTTTTTCGTGCTGTTTATTATACTTTAATTTAAATAATAAAATATTATTTGTTGTAATAATTAAATTATATGCTTCTTTAAATCTTATTTTGATTAAATTTAGTAAATCTTTATTAGATTTAATTTCAATTTTTTTAGGAATAATAATATTTTTAGAATTTAATCCAACCTTATTATTATTTGAAAATGATATAAATGTATATTTTGTCATCATATAAATTATTGTTGAATATATAAATACTATACTATTAAAATTTAATAAATCTTTGATTTGCTCTTCATTATATAATTTTGATTTTCTTAATGATTTTTCAATTAAATTAATATTTGAACTTATTGTTGAAATAATATAATTTATTAAATATGATTTTGTAATTGATAAGTTTGCAGATGTCAATGTAGTATATGAATATATAATATGAATTACATTATTTTTAATTAATTCAATAGTCATATCTGTATATTCTTGTTTATTTGATTCATATTTTTGTTGACTCTGAACCACATCAACTGATTTTCCTAATTCTTCTCCGCATATTTTACAATAATAAATCATATTAACTTTAGCAGGTGTCATATATTTATTTATTAGATATTGATTAATTTTAAATTCTGAACCATATTTATTTTTTGTAAATAGTAAATTATAATATTCAAATACGTGTGGGCAAATTAAATTAAATGAACATAATGAACATTTATAATATTCATTTGAGTTATTTGTATTTTCTTTTATTAATGTTGTAATATCTTTTATTGTTTTATATTTATATTTAGAAAATGATAGATCATTAATTAATTGTTTATGTTTACAATTATTATTATTTTTTTGTTGCATTAAAGTTTGTAATTTTTTATATTCAATAAGCACAATATCTTTATATTTTTTTGGCAAATCATCTAATTTAAATATTTTAAGATTCGTAAATAAACATTCTTTACTATTTTTATTAAACAAATTTGGAAATTTGTTTCTTGCAATAAATTCAATTTGTATGTATTTTAAATTATATTCATCTATTAATTTTTTATTTTTAAATGTCTGCTCTATAGATTGATTTTTTATTATTAACTGCTGTATTTTATTTTTTATATTAATATCATCTAATGAATAAATTAATATTTCTTCATACAAATTTAATAGTCCAGAAGATTGAAATGCATAATAACTATGATTATTAAAATAATTATTAATTTTATATTGTAAAAAAGAATTAAATTGAGTTATATATTTATTAAATTCAACACTAACAAGTGGTTTCATTGGTGCATGCGGGTTAGTGTTTATAATCTGCATTTTTGAATAATTATTAAGTAATTGTGCATTTTCAAAAAACATAAATACATAATTTAAATATATTTTATAAATCTCTTTTAATTGATTTAAATCTGAAAATTTTTTGTATTGAGTTGTTGCATTATTATATTTTAATTTAGATGCATTAATTGAAATTGACGTATCAATAATATTATTATTTTTTAATAAATCTATTATAATATTTTGATAATATTTATATTGGTTAAATTGGTAAGGCAGATTTATATTTAAATATTTTTTGTTAAAAAATCCATTTATTAAAAAATATGTGTTTGCCGGAACTATTTTATTATAATTTGAATATTTTGTTAACAGAGAGTAATTTAAACTAATTGCTTCGCTATTTATTACATTATTTTTTTTATTTACCACAATTATATTTTCTAATTTCGGATTAAAAAATATAAATATCTTTTTAAGAATTAACTTTTTAATGTTAATGTCGTCAATCTGCGATAAATTATTTTCATAATTTATATAATTATCATTTTCTAACAAATCGATTAATATTTGGTTATATTCTACTATATATTTGCTATATGAATTTAATTTATATATATCAAAATCATTATTTAACAATTCATAAAACAATTCTGTATCTGTTTGTGATTCATTTGAAGTGTTTGTAAAATCAGTATCTAATATTATATTAATATCTGTCATATTTATTATAGTTTAATCATACAATTATATAATAGATAATATTTTATTTTAAAAATGAATCTATTAGACTTCTAAAATATTTTTGAATTCTATTTTTAAATTTAATTTAATATTTATAATAGTATTAATTACGTAGCATATAAATATTTTTAATTTAAAAATGAAAGATTACACTAAGATAAATAATAAATATTCCCATTCTACTTTATCTAAATTTGATATTATTGGTTCTTATTTTGTTAATTTGTATTATAATGAATTTTATATTAAAGCAAAAAACTTAAAACAGCAATCTGTTTATAATAATATTACTGATGCATATAAAAATTTATTAAGTAGTTATGTTGATTTCTCTAAACATCAAGATTTCTTTAAACAAATTGTTAAAGGAATTCATACATATTGTATTTCAACTACTCGGTATACTACAATGAGCCATAAAGAATGTGTAGATTTTATGGTTTCCGAGTTTGTCCCTGAAAATTTATGGAACTCAATTCGCGAGCAACAAAAAAATAAATTGTTTCACGATTCTTTAATTAGTTGTATTAAAGAATTTACTGAAAAAATTATTTTAAACTATCTTCATATTATTATAGATAATCACGGAAATGATGAAAATATTATTATTTTACAAGACCTCTTTTTAAATATTATTTTATTAGAAAAGGATAAAATCTTCTCTAAATTTATTAATCCTAGTAGTAATACATTATCTGTATTAAAAAATAAAATTCAAGAAATTATCATTGAAAAAAGAAAAACTATTGATGAAAATACATCTTTAAAAAAAAAAATTACTTTGTTAGAGCAATTAAATAAAAAAAATTCTAAAATTATTTTAGAATTACAAAGCACTAATATAGCATTGCTTAAAAAAAATAAAGAACTTATGCAACCTCAGATTAAACCAATTATCCATCACAAGCAAAACAATTCATTAATTACTTGTGTTAAAAAACAGTTGACTAATAATGATTCCGTATCTAATATTGATTCAGCATCTAATAATGATTTGGCATCTAATAATGATTCGGCATCTAATAATGATTCAGCCACAAGTGAAAATGGTTCAGTGTCTAGTGAATCAGAAAATAATAATAAAGAAAATATTGAAGATGATTTTGATAATTATTTTAATAGCGCGCCCATTGTTAGAGATCTTGTGTTTGATAAAACTGAAGATTATGAATATTAATAATTTTTATTCTGTTTTTTTTATTAACTAAGATATATATAGCATTGCTAGTTTTTTATATAAAAAATGCCAATTTCTGTAAATGATCAAAAAAATAAGATTAAAAACTTTTTATTCAATAGTAAATTAATACATAATATATTTGGTAATATATTTATAACTGCAATTATAATTGTATTTATAAATATATTAATAATATATCTAAATCAATCGGATGATGACAATAATGGATTAATAAAATTAATTATCTGGATGACAATTAGTACTTCAATAGTTTTAATTATTCATAACAAAACTATTAAAATTAGTTATGAAGAACAAAATAAAACAAAAGGAACAGAAGAATTCAAAGAAATGATGGAAAATAATACAAACGAAATTATTGAAAAATCAGGAAAAAATGAAATTATAGAAAAGGATATAATTAAATTTTTAGATTAAATGTTTAATGGATTGAATTTTGAAATATCATATTCAATATTTTTTGATAAATTATGAGATGAACTAATATCACGTAATAATTGTTCCTTTTCAGATAATATATCTTCATCTAATGAATTTTCTAATAATCGAATATCTTTTAATATTCTATTATTAATTGTTTTTTCAATAAACTTTGTTAATTTAGAATTTTCTAATTGCTTTTCAATTTCTGATTTAATTGGCGTTCCCGATTTATCTACATTACATTCGTACCAAGTTTCATATTGGTCGACTAGTTCAGATAAACAGGTCTTCTGGCCGGGAGAATATACACAAATATCATCAATAAATCTATTAATAATATCTTCTTTATTTCTATAATTATTAGATTCTTTATCAATTGTTGGTTTCATTATATTTTTTAATGAACCACCGTGGTTTGTATGTAAATCTCTATAATATTCTACTAGAATTGATAAGAATGATTTTTTAATTTCTTCATTGTATGTAAATTCTTGAGCAAATTTAGTATTTTCTTTTTTTTCATATTTATTATCTGGATTTGGTGACGGTGTAAATAGAATTTTAAATTCATATGTTGCTATTCTTCGCCAGATACCATGATCTGTTGTTTTAATTGCAAAATGATAATTTGTAGTTACCATATGATGACATACAGGTCTAAATTGTGATTGATCTTCATATAATCCTCGGCCTGATAATGTCTCCTGAGATGTAATTTCTTTTAATTTTGCAGTATTTAGCACTTCATGCTTGTTTGATTCAGAATAATATGCTAATCTTGCTGTTTTTAGTTCCATTAATGACGGATCAGCACCCGCAGCACGACTACGAGAATCTGTTAGAAATGATAATGGCATCTTTTTACCATAATTTCCTAATACTGATTTCACTAGTTCTGCTAAAAACGATTTACCATTTGAATTATGATGAATAAACCCATCTGCTGTAATATATCTATGGTTTTTATCTAATTCAAATCCATAATAATTATCAATTTCTAATAATTCTATGTTAAATAATTCATTATTATTAATATCTTTGTATAAATTTAAATATTTTAAAAATGATGAATCCCATTTTAATAAATCTTTAATCTTAATATCAATAATTTCATTATTATGAATTACTTTTTTATCATTCAATATTTCTAAATAGTGTTTATCACAGGCTAATTTAGATTTAAATAATTTATATCTTTTAATTGGCTCATTTAAGCCATTATATTCATACCAAATAATAAAATGATTATTATTAATAGCATAAAATGATATGATATTTTTAAATTTTAATGATAAAATATGATTAATATTTACAATAAATGATTTTTCTTTTTCAGGGATAATTTTGACCATTTGATCTTTACCTCTGTATAGTTCTAATACTATTCTTGGCGTATGGTCATCTCCCATAATAATATCATTAATTTTAATATCTTGAACTTTTTTAATTGACCCATCATACATTTTAATTAATGAATTTTTTGAATGGCAACCATTGCCAGTAATAATAAATATCATACTATCTTTTGGTTTACCATCTAAACACGATGCTAAATAATACATTAAATAATGAAAAGCATCCTGTTCGTCATCTGGAAATAAATCTTTTAAACCATTAATTAATAATTTAGTATTCGGATTTAATCCATCATACTTTTCATAATCAATATCTGTATATAATGTAATTGGATAATCGTGAAAATTTCTAATTAGTCTTGGATTTTTAGATAATTCTAATACTCCATTACCAACTCCCATTATATTTTGATCTGTGTTTAAACTTTGAATAAATCCACGTTTTCTAAATAATACTTCCGCTTCTCTTATAATACCTTTTTTAAAATCTGTTGTATATAATTTTTGAGCAGAACTTCTTAATTTTTGAATTCTATTTGTGATATAGTCATTTTGTTCAATTTTTTCGGGATTTTTCTTTACTTGCTCTTCGGCCGTTTCAATAACTTTTCCAATTTTCTCTGGTAATTTATTTGATATATATAAATATAAATTATCAGGTCTAATTTCTTTTCTCCATTTAAATACTTGTCCTTTTGTATGTGAATCTCTATCTAAAACAAATTCATACCATTCAGTTTCTTTTTTTGTTACATCACATACAAATTTATGTTTAAATAGATGATAAATGTAGTAAGCAAAATGATATTGATATAATTGACCATTTAATACTTTATTCTCTGAATAAAATACATCGTGACTAATTGTATTTTTAATATCTTTTGATAATAAACCATTGAATTTTGCTTTATTATCTTCCATTGCCCATCTAATTAATGATGCTACTGTTAATTTATTTGTTGCTTTAGAGTCTATGGCTTCATTCCATAATTTCTCAAACCCAGCAGAATCATATTTATCTGGTACTCTTTGACTAAACATTTCAGCAATCGATTTATATTTTTGAGGTGCCGATGGATTAATATTTGCTAATGCATATATTACATTTCTCCACGATGCATAATCATATGCTCTTTTCTCATTTAATACATCCATTACTATTGTTTTATAATAATCTAAATTTTCATCTGCATCTGTTCTTTCAGTTTCAAATGTTGCTTCTACTCTCTGTTTTTCATTTTCAAACTTATTAAAATGCTGTTGTTGTCTAATTAATTTTTCTTGATATTCTTCTTGTAAATCATAATATCTCATTTCAATTAATTCTCCTTGATGATTTAAACTAAACTCTGCTATTAAATTATAGCGTTCCATAAAATCATCTCTATTACATTGTGAAATTATTAAATCATTCTTATGTTTAATATTAAAAATTGCAAATAAATCATATGGTTCATTGCTATCTTCTTTACAGTTAAATAGATAATATACTGGCACTGAATTACTATTTTTATCAAATGTTTCAGTATTAAGTTCACAATTAAAATGTTCTAAGAAAAATTCTTGTAAATCTTCACTTTCCAGTAATTTGTTATATAATAATATTTTAGCCGGCTTATTTAATTTAACACCTGGAATTAATAAATGAAATCCATTCTTATATTTCTTTTTCGTTTCATTATATACTAATTTCTTTTTTGTAATTATTGATGCATATGTATTTACTGCACCCTTAAAATCAATCACCTTTAAAAATATTTTTATTATGATATGTAATAATGTCGTAAATGGTTTCTCTTTTAAATCGTTCTTATCACTATCTTGATATAAATCAAAATCATACATTATACCTGACCCTTCTTTGTTTTCAAAATCACTATGCTGTCTTTCTCTAAAATGAAGAGTTAATCGGTTTTTAATACAACATTCTTTCATATTTTCAAAAAATCTTACTCTTAAATGTTCTTTTACAAAGTATCTTCCAGTTGGTGCTGTCACATTGCTTTCTATTTTACTCTCTTTATCTAATTTAAACTCATCTAAAAAATCCATTAATAATCTATATGATGCATTCTTTTCATAATAAATCTTATTTAGAATATTAATGTTCTTGTTATAATTATTAATAATTTTATGCTCAACTGTGTTTTCTTTAACATCTTCATTAATTTCAATGTTCGATGTGTTGCAGTTGCTCATAATATTATTACTTATCTAGTAATACTATACTAAATATGTTTATCTGAGTATTTATTAATACTATATACTCTATTTATTTAATATTCAATTTTATTTTTTATGTTTACACTGTTTTTATCATACAAAAAAATAAATAACATATTTAATTAATTAATTTTATTTTATTAAATAATATTTTCTTGTGTGTTATTAAATTATAATTATTTTTAATATCAATTAATACATATTTAATCGTAGTATTTACTTTATATATTGCGAATAAATATTTATAATCTTTATTTAATTTCTTAAATACATTTGAATTTAAGAAATTATTATTCCCTGATAATTTATAATATAAGTTTAATTTATATTTAATTTGATTGATTGAACCAAACTTAATTATTTTTTGTGTATCATTCGGTTTTGTAAATTTAATATTAAATAAAAAACTATCTAAGATTATTAATTCATTCTTATTACCTTTTATTTCATATTTTATATTGGTGTCATATAAGATTGGCAAATTTTTACTCTTTTGAATATTTAAACTATAATTTCTTAAATTAAATAGTAATAACAATGTATCATACTCCCATAATTGTAAATAATTATTATAGTTATCTAATGTTTTTATATATTTAATATCTTGCAATGAACTATCTGATAAACTATCATCCGATAAACTATCATCCGATAAATCTAATAATTCATCTTCTATATTTATTTTTATTTTTGGTTTAATAAACAATTCCAAGAATCTATCATCAATATATAATATTACTATCTCTATTATTTTTTTATATAGAATACATAATGCACTACATATAAATGCTAATATTAATTCCTTATCTAATATTTTTTTTACATTCATTTTAAAATTGAATTTATAATAATGTTTTAAATATAACTTAAAATATCAATTAAAATATAATAACATTATTGATTTTTATTATGAGTGAAATCTCTATTGATGATTTAGACCAAGATTTATATCTTGATGATGATGATTTAGAGAATTATGAAGATAATATTTTAAATAAAACTATGCCTAATAAAAATAAAGATGATTTAGATAATGATGATAATGAAAATGATTATATTAATGACGATGAACAAAATGATGAACAAAATGATGAACAAGACGATGACTATAATAATGATGAAATTGAAGATGAATTCCAAAGTTCCAAATCCAATTTGCACTTTAATAATAATGATTTAGATAATGATTCTAAAATTCAATTTATTATTAAAAATGATGATAAAATAACTTCTAACATACTTACTATTTATGAAATGACTGAATTAATTGGTATCAGAGCAACTCAAATATCACAAGGCTCTCCTATTTTTGTTGATATTGATTTTATTTCAGATCCTATTGAAATGGCCAAAAAAGAAATTATTAATAATAAATGTCCTTTATATGTTAAAAGATATATCGGACTTGATAAATATGAATTATGGAATCCTAATGAAATGATTAAACCAAAAATTTAATTTTATTTATGTAGCACTGCTATTTTTTATTTTAGCAGTGCTACATATTTTTTCTCAAGGGGCTCTTGCGAGTCGCCAAGATCCAAGATTTTTCTTGGCGATTGGCAAATATCCTAAATTCAATATCTAATTCAATAGTGTTTAATGCATTCAGCGCTGTATAATCATTTTCCAAAATACAACCA